>Ga0105164_10000165_pt1 | contig 49558 bp, 47 predicted proteins | sample VDWuncwatermetaG_FD_89674 | JGI IMG/M metagenome (GOLD analysis project Ga0105164, IMG submission 89674) | Wastewater microbial communities from Netherlands to study Microbial Dark Matter (Phase II) - VDW unchlorinated drinking water | ecosystem: Environmental > Aquatic > Freshwater > Drinking...
AGGCGGCTCCGCATCCGGCGCCATTCACACGAAGGAGGAATAGTCATGGCAAAGGGCAAGAATGTCGCGAAGGCAGCGAAGGGAAGCACCGAGAAAGTCAACGTCAAGGACCTCATGGCGCGCATCGAGGCGATGGACCGGGTGCAAGCCGTCATTGAATTCAATTTGGACGGGACGATCATCACCGCCAACGACAATTTCCTCAACTGTCTCGGCTACAGCCTGGATGAGATCAAGGGCAAGCACCATCGGATGTTCGCCGACCCGGCCTATGCCGCCAGCGGGGAGTATCAAGCCTTCTGGGCCAAGCTGAACCGGGGCGAGTTCGATACAGGCGTCTATCGCCGTCTTGGCAAAGGGGGCAAGGAGATCTGGATCCAGGCCTCCTACAACCCGATCATGGATGCCAACGGCAAGCCCTATAAGGTCGTGAAATTCGCCACCGACATCACGGCGGAGAAGATCCGTAATGCCGATTTCGAGGGCAAGATGGCGGCGGTGGGCAAGGCCCAGGCCGTGATCGAGTTCAACCTGGACGGCACGGTCATCACCGCCAACCAAAACTTCCTGAGCACCCTCGGCTACACCCTGGACGAAATCAAGGGCCATCACCACCGGATGTTCTGCGATGCGGTCTACACGGGCAGCTCTGAATACCAGGCCTTCTGGGCCAAACTCAATCGCGGGGAGTACGACGCGGCGGTCTACCGCCGTCTCGGCAAGGGGGGCAAGGAAGTCTGGATTCAGGCCTCCTACAACCCGATCATGGATGCCAACGGCAAGCCCTGCAAGGTGGTGAAATTCGCCACCGACATCACGGGGCAGAAACAGGCGCAGATCGAAGTCGAAAAGCTCATTGCCGCCGCGGCAGCCGGCCAACTGACGGAGCGCATCAAGACCGAGCGGTTCGAGGGAGCATCGAAGGATCTCACCCAGAGTTTCAACCAACTCCTCGACGCCGTGTCCACGCCGTTGCATGAAGCCCAGGGCGTTCTCACCGCGCTGGCGGCCAACGACCTCACCAAGAACATGACCGGGTCCTATCAAGGTGAGTTCGATCAGATGAAGTCCAGCTTGAACAACGCCCTGCAGAACCTCTCCGTGACCGTCGCCACGGTGCGCGAGGCGGTGGAGGCGGTGACGGCGGGGTCGGAGCAGATCACCAAGGGCAGCGAGGACCTCTCGCAGCGGACCAGCGAGCAGGCCTCGGCGCTGGAAGAAACCAGCGCGTCGATGGAAGAAATGACCAGCACGGTGAAGCAGAACGCCGACAACGCCAAGCAGGCCAATCAACTGGCCATCGCGGCTCGCGACACGGCGGACAAGGGCGGCTCCGTCACCAAGAAGGCGGTCGAAGCGATGGGCGAGATCAACAAGAGCAGCAAGAAGATCGCCGACATCATCACGGTGATCGACGAGATCGCCTTCCAGACGAATCTCTTGGCTTTGAACGCCGCGGTCGAAGCGGCGCGGGCCGGCGAGCATGGGCGTGGGTTTGCGGTCGTGGCCGCCGAAGTGCGGAACCTAGCGCAGCGCTCGGCGACGGCTGCCAAAGAAATCAAAGGCTTGATCAACGAATCAATCCAGCGGGTCAACGACGGCAGCGAGTTGGTCAATCAATCCGGCAAGACGCTGGAGGAGATCGTCAGCTCCGTCAAACGTGTCACGGACATCATCGCCGAGATCACCGCGGCCTCGCAGGAGCAGGCGAGCGGGATCGATCAAGTGAACAAAGCCATCATGCAGATGGACGAGACCACGCAGCAGAACGCGGCGCTGGTGGAAGAAACCACCTCGGCCGCGCAGTCCATGAAAGAGCAGGCGAGGGGACTGATGCAGCAGGTGGAAGTGTTCAAGACCGCCCAGGCCGAAGGGCAGCACGCGCCGGTGGCGGGGGTAAAGCGGGAGGCGCCTCGTGCCGCCGTCAGGCCACCAGTCAAGCCGGTGGCGCATGGCAGTGGACACAAACCCCTGGCGGGGAAGAAGCCGGTGGCCGCCAAGCCGGCGGGCGCACATGACGACAAGGATGCCGTCGGCGTCGGCGCCAACAATGGGAAAGACCGCCGGCAGCCGGATGGAGAGTTCGAGGAATTCTAGCCGGACCGGGAGTCCCCCGCCTCCTACGGCGGGGGACGCTCGTGCGATGGGAGTTGCGAGTTTCAAGCGGCAAGGTTCAAGGGGCAAGATTCAAGACTCAAGATTCAAGACTCAAGAGGCAAGGTTCAAGGCGCTGATTCCCACGTGAACCTTGTTTCTTGGACCTTGCTCCTTGGTCCCCTATGGAGATGCCATGGCGTTGATGATCAACAATAATTGCATTGCTTGTGACGCATGTCTGCCGGCCTGTCCCAATCAGGCGATTTTCGACAAGCGCAGTGCGGCCGAGGAGCGGGGCTACCGCGTCGGAGCGGGCCAGGGCATCGACAACAGCATTTATGTGATCACCCATGAGCGCTGTACGGAATGTGTCGGCCATTTCGAGGAGCCGCAGTGCGCCGCGGTCTGCCCCATCGGCGATTGCTGCGTGCCCGACCCCGACCGCCCCGAGTCCAGCGAGATGCTGCTGGAACGGGCCACACGCATCAACCCGCATAAAGACATCCACCGCGAGAAGGTGTGGCAGGGGGTCAGAGGGTAGCCCGGGTAGAGGCGGGATAGGAACCGTCGTGAGGCATCCGGAGGAGGAGGGTGTAGATGGGAAAGAAGCGTGAATCGGCCAAGCCGGTCCTGACGGCGAAAGCAGGCGAATCGTCGGCGGATCGGCAGCAACGGATCGCTCAGCGGGCCTATGAACTGCATGTAGCCAGAGGCGGCCAAGATGGCCGCGATCTGGAGGATTGGCTCGAGGCCGAACGGGAGTTCGCCGAGGCCGCCTGATGCAGTGCGTATTGGCTCATACGGCTACTCTTGAACGGCGCACGATGATCGGTCTCGACCTCGTTGGATTCTTCTAAGCAGCAGACGGATCCGGATAGATCGTTGCTAGGTGATGTGGTGGTGAGTTTCAAAGCGTTCGTGCTGAAGTCTGTGCTCTGCCTGCCAGTATTGCGACAAATATCGGCTGCTCCGCAAGTCGATAAGTCTAATAGGCTCAATAGCCTCTCCCTTCGCTCCTGCTTAAGACTCTCAACGAGTGGCTGTGTCGTGAGGACTCCTGTTCATGTTGCGCGTCCTCGTTGTGAAGTGGCTCTGCGCTGGGTTGCGTGTATTTGTCAGAGCACTGATAGGCGAACAAAGTATGCGATGTTATGAGTATATTGCCCCAGTATATTGTATAAACTGGTGCCGAAAGTAAGCATTGACTACATCGGGAATATACGATAGTTAGGAAGCAATATTAGCTCATGCATCGCTCAGTCGGCCCTGTATCCCCTAGGAGCAGGTGGTCTACTTCAAAGTGCCGGGCAGCGATCAGACGGATTCACTATATGTCGAGTACCGACTAACAGCAATCTGCAGTTATGCGGACATTCCTTGTGAGGAATTGAATATGGCGTGGTTACCCATTCATCATGCCCAGCTGCGAATCGGACTTTATGTCAAAGTAGATCATAGTTGGCTCGAGCATCCGTTCGTCCGCAATACCTTTACCATCTCCTCGCCGAGTGAAATCGCCATCATTCAGAAGAATCAACTGTTCAAGCTATTCTACGATCCTGACCGTTCGCACGCCGATGCCCTTGCGGCGATGGAGACTCCTGTCCCGGAGCCGAGCGCGGAATTACAGAAAGAATTGGCTCAGGACACCGAGGAAGATGAGAAAGCGATGCGGAAGGAGAAGGTCATCCATATTCAATATGTGATGGATCACCAAAAAGCCTTGGCGGAGGCAGAGCTACAATATGCCGACAAGACGAAGCAGTGCTCCGTAATGATGGCCATGGTCACCGTCGGCCAAGCCGAAGGCGTACAGTTGGCCACTCAGATGACCTCAGTCATGATGGGTTTGCTGGAGCAACCATCGGTCGGGGTGGCGCTTGTCCAGACGAAAAAGCTCGACGATTCGGGGCAGGAAGCGGCCGCGAATGCGATGAATGTGAGCGCGTTGGCCATACTGACGGGTAAACTCATGATGTTGAATGAACAGCAGCTTCAGCACTTGTCGCTGGGCGCGCTGTTTCACAACCTTGGTTGGCAGCGGGTCCCGCTGACGATCCGCGCCAAGCGAACCGATCTCTCTCCTTCGGAAGCGAGATTCCTCCGGCTGTATCCGCAGTTCGGAAAGGAAATCCTGGAGGGGACCTCGGGGGTGGTTCGAGAGATTGTGGAGATCGTGCATCAGCATCGCGAATATCTCGATGGCTCCGGTTATCCCAAAGGGCTGATCAACGGAGACATCAGTCAGTTGAGCCGCATCGTCGGTGTCGTGAGGGAATACAATCAGCTGACCAGCGATCGGCATGCCGTGGGAAATATGAGTCCGGCGCAGGCCTTGTCGCACCTCTACGTCAACATGAAGCCCAAACTCGGCGCCGACGTGATCGACCCCTTTATCGCCACGATGACGGTGTATCCGCCCGGTTCACTCGTCGAGATGAGCGACAACAGCGTGGGTCTGGTCGTCAAGACGAATCCACAGGAGCGTATGCGCCCGATCGTCATGCTCTACGACCCGTCTAGCACGCATGCAGAGGCGACGGTAATCGATCTGACGCGAGAACGGTCCTTGACCATCAGGAAGAGCCTGGACCCGAAGTCGGTGCCGCCGACTATCGTGGAAATGCTCAACCCCAGCCAAGTTGTCGGGTACATGCTTCTGGCAGGGTAACCTCTTGAAACACCGAGCGAAGTCAACTCTGTAACGTTCGGTTCCTTCCTCTCCTGTTTCCCGTCGCTCCGTTGACGACAGGCGACAACTCACGACGAATAACGATCAAGAAATCCACTCAATCGACCGAGAAGGTATCAGTCACAGGACGCGCTGGACCGGTGGGTGCAGCCTACCGTTGGCCTGCGCCCACAACTTCATTGAGGTTCACGAGTGGACTACGCAATTTCAGCCGACGAGTTTAAGCGATTTCGCACGCTTATCTATGACGAAAGCGGCATCTCCCTCGGGGATCAGAAGCGAACCTTGCTGGCGTCTCGCCTGTCGAAACGCCTGCGAGATCTTGGGTGTGAGACATTCTCGGAGTATTACGACAAGGTCACCGAAGATCCTACTCGCGAGGAATTCACGCGTATGTTGGATCTTATTTCGACGAACAAAACGGACTTTTTTCGGGAGCCGAAACATTTTGAGTTTCTTCGTGATCGGATTCTTCCGGAGTTGGAGAAATCCAAACGCATGCGAATCTGGTCGTCTGCCTGTTCGACCGGCGAGGAACCCTACACGATTGCCATGACGCTGTTCGAGGGCGTTCAGAATCCCGCGCAGTGGGATTTCAAGATCCTGGCGTCCGATCTCTCGACGCGCGTATTGGCCAAGGCCGCGTCCGGCGTCTACGCCGAAGATCGCTTCCGCGATGTGCCGGACGACATCCTTCAGCGGCACTTCTTGCGCGGGAAGGGAGACAGCGCGGGGCTGTTTAAGGTCAAGCCGCACCTGGCCTCCGTGATTCAATTTCGCCGCCTCAATTTAATGGACGATCATTTTCCCATCAAGATGCCGCTCGATCTGATCTTTTGCCGTAATGTGATGATCTATTTCGATCGTCCGACTCAGGAAACGCTCGTGAACAAGTTCTATCGCTACCTGAAGCCGGGCGGGTACCTGTTCATCGGACATTCGGAAAGTCTCCAGTGGGTGACGCATCCCTTCAAATCGTTGGCCCCGACGATCTATCAGAAGGAGGGCTGACGCCCATGTCACAGACTGAAACCGACCAATTCGCCCATATCCGCCGGATGCGCGACCATCGATTTCCGTACGAAATCGCATCGATCCTGCCGGGAGAGTTCTTTGTCAGTAAGGAACCGATGGTCGTGTACACGGTGCTCGGCTCCTGTATCTCGGCCTGCATCCGCGACCCGCTCATCGGGGTCGGCGGGATGAACCACTTTATGCTGCCGGAGCCAAAGGATACGGCTCACGATTCGTGGGGGGAATCGACCCGGTACGGGTCCTTCGCCATGGAGTCGCTCATCAATGAAATTCTCAAGCGCGGCGGTCATCGGAGCCGCCTGGAGATCAAGTTGTTCGGCGCCGGCAAGATCTACGAGGGCAATATCGATGTGGGTGCCAACAACGCCAAATGGGTGCTGCAATACTTGAAAAGCGAAGGGCTGATTGTCGTGAAGACCGATCTGGGTGATGTGTTCCCGCGGAAGGTCTATTACCACACCGATTCGGGCAGGGTCCTGATGAAAAGGATCGAGCGGGTCAAGAACCGGACGATCTTCGAACGGGAGAATCAATATGCGGAGAAAATACAGCAGCGGGAACAGCAGCCGGCGGAGGATGTGACGTTGTTCTAATGACAGCTATCAGCTATCAGCTATCAGTCTTCAGTAAACAGATCCGACGCTGAACGCTGCATGCTTGACCCGGGAGCCTTATGAAGAAGATTCGAGTTCTGACGGTCGACGATTCGGCGCTGATGCGGCAGGTGTTGGCCATGCTGCTGTCCAAGGATAGTGAGATCGAGGTGGTTGGATCAGCCCCCGATCCCTATATCGCCAGGGAGAAGATCAAAGCATTGAATCCTGACGTGCTGACGCTTGATGTGGAAATGCCCAAAATGGATGGGCTCACCTTTTTGGAAAAGCTCATGCGTGGGCATCCCATGCCGGTCATCATGGTGAGTTCATTGACCGAGGACGGCTGTCAAACGACCTTGCGGGCCCTGGAACTCGGCGCCGTGGATTTTATCACGAAGCCGAAAATCGACCTTCGAGAGGGAATGGAGGAGGTGGCGCAGGATCTCATCGGCAAAATCAAGGCGGCGGCGCGCGCGACGGTGCGTTCAAAACAGCCTGCCGCACCGGGGGCGGCGGCCCCGACGAAACTGCTCAGTTCGGCGATGATCAAGACGACCGATACGATCATCGCCATCGGTTCTTCCACCGGTGGAACCGAAGCGGTGAAAGAGGTATTGATGGCGCTTCCTCCGAATACGCCACCGATCTTGATCACACAGCATATGCCGGAGCGATTCACCAAGACCTGGGCCGATCGTATGAACAGTCTCTGTCGAATCTCGGTCAAGGAAGCGGAGGACGGGGACAGTGTCCTGCCCGGCCATGCCCTGGTCGCTCCCGGTGGTTATCATATGGCGTTGGTTCGAAGCGGGGCCCGATACACGGTGCAGATCAATCAAGACCCGCCGGTCAATCGCCATCGCCCGTCGGTCGATGTCCTGTTCGCCTCGGTCGCCCGGTACGCCGGGGCCAATGCCGTGGGTGTCATCTTGACCGGTATGGGAGGCGACGGCGCCAAAGAACTGTTGACAATGAAACAGGCTGGTGCCTTCACGATCGCTCAGGATGAAGCAACTTGCGTCGTCTTTGGGATGCCCAAAGAAGCGATCAAAGCCGGTGCGGTCGACAAAGTCCTACCGCTGCAGGACATCGCCGGCGCTATCTTGTCCCATGTGGGGAGTTGACGAAACTGGAGGATGTATGCCGATCACTCAGTGAGCTTGGCGCGACGCAACCGTGATCCATGTCGACGATGTCTTCACCTATCGCAACCGCAAAGACTTCTCTTCTGTGGTGACGGCGTTTCGAGCGTCTGGCGGCAGGCATCTCATCGTTGATCTGCACGAGGCGACGTATATGGACAGTTCCGCACTGGGCCTCTTGGCCCTGACGTCTCAACAGTTGTCCGTGGAGGAACGATGGATCAGCTTGGTGGGCCTGCCGGGTACTGTGAAGCAGGTCTTGGAGATGGCCAATATCGATAAGATGATTGCAGTGTTTCCGACGGAAGATGCCGCGGCTGCCGCTCGAGCCGCATAGTAGAATGACACGAGCCGGTCAGGACTATCTGCATAGATAAAGGGGGGAGTCATGGCGATGCAAACAAAAGAACGCCCCGTGCCGAACGGTGTGGTTCTTGAGATGACGGGAGATCTCACTTATGCCAATCGCGAGCAGTTCAAGACAGCGGTTGAAGCGATCCGACAAAAGGGCTGTCGTCATCTGATTTTGAATATGGCCGAAGTTCGTTTTGTGGACAGCTCCGGCCTCGGCTTGCTGGCGCTTGTATCTCAGAACTTCAAGCTGAGTCAGGCGAAAGTAAGCATGTTGAAGCCGCAAAGTTACGTTCGGGAAATTATGAGCCTGGCCAACATTCAGAAACTGATTCCGGTCTATGATAATGAGCAGGATGCCTTGACCGGACATCAGCGCGCAGCCTAGCCGGTCGGCGTGAAGCGTTGTCTATCCGAACTCAAATTTTCCGGTTTCTAGTTTCATGTTGCCTGGAAACAGTCTCCGAAAACTAGAAACTCAATACGTATCATCAGAAACCTCTGATTCACGGAGTACCAATGTCCTTTGAGTCGTCCGCCACGGCTGCCGGTCCAGCCGGTTCGCCGCCGCCGCATACTGTTCTTGTCGTGGATGATGAGCCCACGGCACGACTAGCCTTGGTGGCTCGACTGAAACGGCTCGGCTATCGGGTGATTCAAGCCGGTGATGGGAAGGCCGGATTGGAGGCGCTTCGACGAGAGCGGCCTGAGCTGACCATCCTGGATTGGATGATGCCGGAAATGGACGGGCCGTCTTTCTGCGAATATGTGCGGCAAGATCCTGAACTCCAGACGAGTCAGATCTTGATGATGACAAGTCATGATCAGCCGGAGCAGATCGCCGAAGGCTTGGCCCGCGGCGCCGATGACTTTCTGAGCAAAGCTGCCAGTAAGTACGAAATTACTGCTCGCGTGCAGGCTGGGATGCGTGCGGCGACGTTGGTCAGAAGGTTGAAAGATGCCACCGAGGAGATTCGCCAGAAGCAGGAGGCGCTCGAACAGGAGTTGCAGTCTGCTGCGCGTTATGTGGAGTCGCTGCTTCCTCCCTCGGGGACCATCTTGCCGGGCGTGCAGATGGTCCATGCCTACCGACCGTCTCTTGGGTTGGGCGGCGACCTCTTCAATGTCGTGCAGTGGAGTGAGGATGTGCTGGGTTTGTATTTGCTCGATGCGTCCGGCCATGGTGTTTCGCCGGCGTTGCGATCCGCTTCATTTGTCACTTTTCTTCGAAAAGACAGTTTGCTCCGTCATGTCGGCTCGAATGACCCTGGAGCCATTCTGACGGAAGCCAATAAGCAATTCCCACTCACGGAATCTGGACACTATTTCACGATCGTCTTCGCGAGTCTCGATCTCCGATGCCATACCCTCTCCTATGCGACAGCCGGGCACGGCGGGGCGTTGCTTCACCGCCGGTCCGGTGAAGTCTGTTGGATGGTCCAACCAAATTTGCCGCTTGGGTTTGATCCTTCAACAAGCTATGTCACCGCGACGCTTCCTATTGGTCCGGGAGACCGGTTGTACCTGCTCAGCGACGGACTGTACGAATTCCCTGCAGCGAGCGGGGAGTTGTGGGGACGAGGTCGGTTGGAGAAGACGATTCAAACACTGGGTCAGCAACCCTTAAAGACCGTCATCACAGAGACGATCGCAGAGGCGGTGCGTTGGCAGGGGCATGAGCAATTTCCTGATGATGTGGCCTTGATGGGCATCGAGGTCGCCATCTGACCGCAGAGATAGTTCGGGAGGAGTGATCTCATGAGTCAGGATCGTGTCTTCAGCTTCGATGAGGCCCTCGCCCGCGTCGATGATGACCGAGAGACGTTCCAGATGATGATCGAATTGTTCATAGAGCATGGTCCGAAGGACTTGGTGGAGGCGCAATCGGCCCTAGACGCTGGAAATGCGCTGGGTGTGGCGCGATCGAGTCACAAGTTGAAGGGCGCCCTTCTCCAGTTTTGCGCTCCGGCTGCCCTTCATGCCTGCAAGGAATTGGAAGAGTCTGCGAAAGCAGGAAATCTAGCGAACGGAGCACAACTGTATGCCACCTTGGAGCAGGAAGTTCAGCGGCTTCTCGTTGCGCTTCGTCAGGTATACGACAAAGGGATGGCCGCATGAATCTGCCACTACCAGCTGATCATCTCTTGGTCATTGATCCTTGTCTGGAGACGCAATCTCGTATTGCACACTATGTGAAAGACAGAGGGTTTTCGGTTATGAGCGTCCCGGACGCTGTGGCTGCGATGGCCAAGCTTGAGGAGGTCGTTCCTGATATTGTGATCACCGACATGTTTCTTCCGGACGGTGCCGGATTGGCATTGGTCAAGGAACTCAAGGCTCGGCATGAGCCATGTCCAGTGATTGTCATGGGGCACAATGCGCCGGAACCGCTTATTGTCGAGGCCCTGCGTGGCGGGGCGATCGATTATCTGCATAAGCCGATTGCCGAAGAAGAGCTGTCCTCTGTGCTGCAGCGTGCTCGGGACTTCTTGCCCTGTCATCCGCTGGACGTGCCAGGGGCTCGACAATTTGACTATGAATTAACCGTTGATACGGATCCTGCGAATATCCCCGGGGTTATTTCGTGGCTCCTCAAGATGACCGCTTCCGCATTACCGCCGGTCCAGAGAATTCATATTCAGGGTGCGCTGCAAGAGTTGCTCTTTAATGCCGTTGAACATGGGAATCTGGAGATTCAGGATCGTGAAAAACAGGAGGCCCTGGCCGACGGTTGTTATGATCAGTTATTGGCTCAACGCTTGGCGCAGTCTCGTCTCAGAGCACGCCGCGTGATGATCCGTGTGTTTCACGAGCGGAGTAACAACCACTTGGAGTACCGAATCACCGATGAGGGAAAGGGATTCCCGTGGCGGGCTGTGCTGACGCGATCTCAGGAGATGCGCGAATCTGAGGGCGCGAGCGGTCGAGGGATTCTACTGACGCGAGTCTTCTTTCCCAGTCTGACTTACAACGAACGGGGAAATGAGGTCACGATCACGGTGCCGATGGACTGAGTTGCAAGTTCCACGTTTCATGTTGAGAGGGAGGCCTCGACAACTTGGAACCTGAAACATCAAACCTGAAAACATTCCTAGAGAATCCGCAGATATTCGACTGTAGTCTCGCCCTTACTCGCGTCTCGCTTCAAAACGGCCCATGAGGCCTTGGTCGTTTCATTCACGGTGACAGCGAGGCGTGCGGAGAAATAGTCAGATTTGATATCATAGTCGTTCCTCAGTGTCCGACCGATCTCTTGAAAGCTGCTCACTCGATCGAGATCCACTTTTGTTTTGTAGGGGCGTCCTTGGACGATCTCTATCGCCATCGTTTGGGTGACGCTCGGATCCAGGGTCTGAATGACGATGGGATCCGCGGTATTGAGGTTCATCGGCACGCCTCCCTCTTGCGGGAAGACCGTCACGTAGGGAGAGAGTCGTTCGATGATCTCCAGCGTGAACCCCTTGATGAGTCGGAGATCTCCCATTCCAGGCAGGGGACTGTTTGCGGCACGGTAGGGCGGTCTTAGTGATTGGTAGTAGAGGCTCTCGGCGCCGGCCGGCTGAGGCACTTCATCCTGATCGATCCAATCGATGAGCGTATCGACTAGGTTGGGGCTGACTCTGAGCAGTTCAAACAATCGCTTGGCTCGGAGGATTTTCTTCTTCTGTTCAATGTCTCCTCCCGTAGCCGATACGAGATCGTTTAGGTTGAATTTCCCCGTTTCATCCTGGATCTGCGCGGTCAGGAATCCGTCCCCAATCGGATAGTTTTTGATCGGCATGGCCCAGATATCAGTTGGCGCATCGTATTTCTGTCCCGTCGTCTTCTCACGCAAGAGATCCTGCAGCAGCACGGCTCGCGCGGCCTGCACGGCGGCTCGGGTCAGCATGCCTGTTTTGTAGTCGTCCCGAAAGGCGGCGGCGGCTCGGTATTCACGGCGCGCTTCCGCATCGAACTCAAGAATCATGGCGGTGAGCAGCGTGAGTACCAGGAGGGCTAAGAGCAGTGCGACGCCTCGTTCATCAGCTTTTCGCATAGCTCAAGACCCGCACGGTTGCGTCGAGATTGACCGGATTGTCGAATTTGGGGCGGATCTGCAGGTGGCGAACCTGAAGGTCGTACGGGGCTTGATCAATGGCCACGAGTAATGCCAGCAAGTCCGGCAATTGGATGCCGTCCAATCGGAGATCGACGGCCGTTTCTTCGTAGCCTTGCGCCAGTGATTGGACTTGCGGTTGCATGCTGGTGATGCGTTCGCGCACATGGGCGGTGGTGGCCGCTTCCTCCATGAACGTCAGCAGGGAGAAGTGGCTGTCGGCTCCGGGCATGCGACTCTCGGTCTTGGTCAGGCGCTCCCGTTTGGCGAGATAGGCTTGGCCGAGCACCGTGAGTTCGGCCAGCTCTTTCTGCTTTCGGACCTCTTGGCGCCCGAGGCGGTCCAGGGTGTCCAACAGGGGGTCGACGATCAGGATAAAGAGGAGGCTGAGGCCAAGCACGATGCCGCCTGCCAGGACAAGGGTGCGCTCACGCTGCGACATCTGGCGCCAGCGTTCTCGAACGCTCTGCGTCATGACTTCTCCACCGTGACCGTGATTCGAAAGACGACTTGATTGGGGCCTGCGCCCACTCGGGTTTCCGTCACCGCGACATCTTTCAATCGAGGGCTCGAGGCGAAGGTTTGCTTGAGTCGCTCCACGGCGTCGAAGGAGGTCGTCTCACCCTCCATGAGGACGGTCGTTCCGTCGACGGTCAGTTCGCGCACCTTGACCGTCGTTCCGGGCGGGAGTTGTTTCACGAACATTGAGAGCGTGTGCAAGACCTTGCCCTCCGCCGTATCGACGGCGCCGAGTGCTTTATCCAGGACTCCGATGCGGTACTGGGCTTGATCGAGCTCTTCTCCTGGCGCAGCACCCGGTCCAAAGAACTGCTCATACTGGCTGTGCAGGGTCGTTTTCAGTCGAGCGACCCGCTGGTCGTGTAGCCAGAAGTGAATCGAGAAATCCACGATCGCCAGCATAGCAATGACCAGACCGGCGGCGATCGCCAGGCGACGGTCTTGTTTGGTCGTGGCGCTGTCGGGCAACGCCGCGTCGGTGACGCCTTTGAGATCGAGCGCAAGTTCCATGGGCGCCGACGCGAATCGCCATCGCGGCCGGATGATCTTGGGGTGAATTGCCAAGCCGAACGCGATGGAGAATGCCCGTGGGGTGTCGGCTCCGAATCCTTGGCGAGGTCCGACCGGATAGAGTCCCAATTGTCGCGAGAGGTAGCCGCCGACTTCTTGAAGTTTTGACCCGCCTCCGCATACCCAACAGTGCGTCAAGCGGCTGCGCTCGTTGCCTAGCTGGGCCTGCAAGGTGATGCGAAGCTCTTTCAGAATCGGCTCCAATAGCCCGTGGACCTGATCCACGTCCATCGTCCGCTTCCGACGCTCTGCGTCGGCGAAACTACAGGCGTGCCGGACAGCCAGGGCATGGGTCAGATGATTGCCGCCCCACAGAATCGTTCGGAGGAGCAGGGGACGTCCTCCCTGCACTAGGCAGAGTGTCGTCTTCGAGGCTCCGACGTCGATGATGGCGAGGTCTTGTGGGACGGCGGCTCCTTCTTCTTGTAGATATTGCGTGACGGAGAAGAGGGCCATTGCGTCGACATTGATTGCCGAGGGTTCCACATCGGCTTGGGCCAGAAATCGGAGATGCTCCGCGACCTTGTCTCTCGGCGCGGCCGTGACCAGGACTTCCGAACCCTTGCTTTCGCGGGCCAGTCCTTCCGCTGTATGTCCGGGCGGCAAGATCAGGCTTCCGATCGCGAGATCTTCGAGCGGCATCGGAACGAGATTCTCGACTTCAAAGGGGACGACTTGAGCGAGCTTGGTCGAATCCTTGAAGGGGAAGGAGAGCGTTCTGACGAACAGATCTTGACAAGGAATCGCGGTCACCAATCGGTCGGTGGCATAGAGTCCGTTACGCCAGAGGAATCCGCGCAGCGACTGCACGCGTCGAGCCGGTTCGAGATCTTCTGGACGGGAAAAGGGCAGGGGCTGTTGAAAGTAATCGATCGTTTCGCGCCCGCTCAGGCGGCGGCGGAAACGTACGGCCTTCAAGCCCGTTTGCCCGATGTCCAGCCCGACACATTCGTTTGTGATGGACATGAATCTACTTGAGTCTCATCTTTCTCGTTTTGAGTGTCATGTTGTCGGAATACGTGAAACATGAAACGTGACACTTCTGAGCTACTTTACAATGCAATCCTCGCTTGTGCCAAGGTCCCGACGATCTTGACGGTCATAGGCGTTCCAGGCGGCGGCGCGGGAAAGCCCAGTGTACCGGCCTTCGAGGCAAATCCAGGGCCGGGGACGACCGTCACCGTGAGATTCACGTGGCTCTGTTGTATGGGCTGCTGGAGGGTGACATATCCTTCGCCCGTAAAGGAGCCGTCGATGCCATCGCCCTTCAGTTGCGTCACATCACAACGGAGGTCGCGGCATGCCAGTCCTGCCGAGACCTGGCTGAATGTGAGCGACAGGGTACGCCCGTTTCCGAGCGGAATCTGGTCGATCACCAGGTCCGTCGCTTCGGCGGTCCACGTGCCTTCCCCCTTCATCGCGGTGACGGTCGCCTGGCCGGAGTTGACGCGGTGGGAGAAGTTGCCGGTGAGTGTACCGTGCGTGACGTAGCGGCGGAGGAGTTTGGACAGGTCCACGTGTTGCACCTGTCCCTTGATCGTCATGGGGCCGTCGAAGGAAAGTGACGAGGCCGTGATGGTGCCTTTCGCGAGATCTGTTGAGGACGCGGTCTCCGTCAGTTTTGCGACGAGATCGAGCCCGAGTGTGCCGCTTAACGCGGATGTGACGCCGAGCTTGGCTTGCATCGCGGCCAACTGGATCGGGGTCCAGTTGGGTTTTGATAAGGTAACGTTCTGCCATTCAAGGCTTGGCGGGAGTCCCACGGTCCAATAGGCCACTCGGACGTCCATCCCCGTGGCCCGCGTGAGTTCCGCCACGATCCGCGCCTGGAGCATTCCGTACGGGAACGTCGCGATCAGGCACAGCACCAGGATGGAGATTCCCCCTCCCGTCCACACCAGGATTTCTCGCCATGCTTCAGGCCATTTGATGGTCATGATGCGCCGATCGTCACCCATTCCCGCACCGTCCATGGAACGGTATCGGGGTATTGAAATGTCACTTCGATTAACAAGGCCTTGGGGAGTTTTTGGACCGCGGGCCATTCGTCGATCCAGATCCGGTTCTGGTCGTCGTAATAGCGGATATTGAACGCGTGCACGCGGTCGGCCAGTTCCATCTGGCTCAACGACTCATGCGTATCGGTCAGCGTATAGAGATTCCGACGGACGAACCGAATGAGCCGATCCCGCTCACGCGTGTACACCACGCGAACCGTCTCGCTTTCCTTGGCGGCCGACGTGCTCAATTCCTGACTCATCGCAAGGATGGCGAGGATGTCGGCCGGTTGTCCGTCCTGCGTCCCGTTCGTTCCCACCCACGGGTACTGGGGAGTGCGTTTGCTGAGCGCAATTTCTTCGGCCATGAGACGCAATATTCGTCTGATTGTTTGTTCCTTCGCCACATGGTCTCGTCCCGCTTCCACGGCTCTCGTTGTCATGACGAGCGACCCGAAGACCATGGCGCCGACCATGCCGAGCAAGGCCACGGCCACCATGACTTCGACGAGCGTAAAGCCCGCGCCGGACTTAAAAGGTGGAACGGCCGGCAAAGACATAGGTGCTGACCTCTATTGATTCTTCAAACTCGCCCCGCAGCCACGAGACTTTGATCCGGATCTCCCGAATCAACTCCAATGGAGTGGGGGCGATCGTCCGTTTCCATCTGTACCCGATCGCTCTCGGAACTGCTTGGATGTTGGTTTGTGCACCAAGCGGGAGGTTCAGGAACTCTCCGCTGGTTTCCCCGATGGCATATTGTCCTGAAAGTTCGGTCTCCAATAGTTTCTCCTGGGCCAAGAGGGTGGCGGAGGTCAGTTCGGACGCTCTCTCTTGAAGTCCCAGGTCGAAATTTCTGAGGCCGAGCAGAATCGGGAGCGCGATCGCCAGCAGGGCGATGGCGAGTAGTACTTCGAGTAGCGTGAATCCATCTTCGTTAGGCTTAGTTCGATGTCCATCGTGGGCCATTGCAATCTACTACTGGTTCGGAACCAACCCTCTCTGCGAGGCTCCCGCCCCTCCTTGCTGGTTTGCCTTCAAGAGCAACCGGACTCGGTCGGGGATGATTGGGTTCAGGGGAGGGTCGAGTCGTTCGTCGCTGACCCGAATTCCTCCTGTCAATGAATCAACCGCCAGTCCCAAGAGATTGTTCTTCGCATCCATCAGATACAGTGTGACCGGCTCAATCCGGCCATTGGCGAAGAAGGACACGTCGACACGTCCAGAAAATCGTTTGTCTTGGCCGATGGAGACCTCCGTAAATCGGATTGATTCCGGGAGCGCACGAGGGATCTTCCAGGCAGGATCAAGCGGGATCCGCTCCTCCTTGCCCTCCACCAGCATCATCCAGTAGGTTCCCTGATCGATGTCGAGGTAGAGCTTCAGGGGCTTTTGGCTCGTGGTCGCCAGCCCTTGAACGGTTCGAAGGACGCCGACCAGTTTCCGTCCTGTAGAGCTCAAGTCCTCGGTAAGACTGATCCGCGGGAAGACGACGGCCACGACAACAGTCAGGAGAAACAGGACGATCAGCATTTCGAGGATGGTGAAGCCTGTTGCAACGCGTAAGGGGTGAGAGGTGAAGGGTGAGGGGGATGGATGAAGGCATACGGCACGGCATAAGCCGTCACGCGGGGGTGTCTTCTCCAGTGACCAATAGCCGGTGACCATTACCGTCCTATTCTTTGTCGAGGTTCCAATTGGTGATGTCGGCGTTCACGCCCTCCCCACCGACCTCGCCGTCCGTTCCAAGGGAGGTGATTTCGTACTCCACTTTGTACTCTCCTCGTTGGACCGGGCTGAGATATTTATAGGGATTGCTCCAGGGATCTTCCGGCAGCTTGGGCAGATATCCTCCGAGCTTCCATTTCTTCGGGATCACTCCGACGGCGGGCTTTTCAACGAGCGACTTGAGGCCCTGTTCGGTGGAGGGATAGACACCGTTATCCAGTTTATAGAGTTGCAGCGCTCCCTCGATATTACGAATCTGGACCTTAGCCGCCGTGCGCTTGGCGTCATCTGTTCTGCCCATGATGCGTGGGACGACCAGGGCTGCGAGAATGGCCAAGATGGCCACGACGACCATGATCTCGATGAAGGTGAAGGCCTGTTCCTCGTAGAAACGACGGCGTGACGAGTGTTGGGTGCTGAGTGCTGGGTGAAGACTGGAAGCTCCCTGCGTTCTTCTCCACATCATGATCATGGGCCAATGGTTTCGCTGCTCTCGTGTGCTCATCGAATGCCTCCCTGTTCCTTTCTGCCTATCACGCATCACCCCTTCACAGAAGACTGTGTTATCGAACCATCTGGCCCATTTCGAAGATGGGCAAGAGAATCGCGACGACGATGAAGAGGACGACGGCGCCCATGGCTAGGATCATGACCGGCTCCATGAGCGAGGTCAAGCGGGCGATGACCCGTTCCACTTCTCCGTCGTAGATTTGACTCACTCGGCGCAACATCTCCTCCATCTCGCCGCTCTTTTCACCGACGGCGATCATGTGGGTGACCAGGGCCGGAAATTCGCCGCTTCGCTTGAGCGGATCGGCGATCGTCTCGCCCTCGCGGATATTCTGCCGTGCCGCTTCGACCGTTTCTTCCAGCACGCGATTGTTCATGACGCGTTTCGAGACATCCATCGCGTCGAGCAGCTGAACCCCGCTGGCCAACATCGTGGCCAGCGTGCTGGTGAGTCTGGAAATGGACACCATCCGCGCGACGTCTCCGATCAAGGGGAGTCTCAGGATCATCCGGTCCGCCATCATGCGCCCAGCTCCGGTCCGAATGAACCGTCGTGCCATATAGAGGCCTCCGAGGAGAACCCCGACCAATACCATCCAGTAGTCGGCAAAGAACTGGCTGATGGACATCAAGGCGACCGTCGGCCACGGCAAGGCTTGTTTCTGTTGCGCGAACACCATCGTAATCTTGGGAACGACAAACGTAATGAGGAAAAAGAGGATCGCCGACCCGATCACGAGCATGATGAGCGGGTAGAGCATCGCATTGGTGACTTTGTTCCTCAGGGCCAGTTGTTTCTCCAAGAACTCTGTAAGCCGGAACAGAATCTGATCCAGCGCACCACTGGTCTCGCCGGCTCGTACCATGTGCACATAGATCGGAGAGAAATCCTTCCCGTATGTCTCCAAGACGGCACTCAAGGCTTTCCCCCCCCGGACTTGCTCTCGGATATCGGCGAGGAGCGCCTTGATGGGTTTCTTCTCGGCTTGGTCCACTAAGACGCCGAGGGCTTCGACCAACGGAAGGCCGGCTACGAGCAGTGTCGCAAACTGCCTGGTCAGGAGGGCCAGGTCGGTGGAGGCGAGAGTGGCCGATCGGCCGATGGATCGCTCGGTGCGGCCGGGGGATTGTTCTTGCGAGTGGGGCGGGGCTTGGCCCTGCTCGACAACATCGGTCGGATAGACGCCCTCTTTCCTCAGTTTGAGGCGGGCGACCTTGGGGTTCTCCGCATCGATGATCCCGGTTGTGGTTCCGCCGTCGTTTCGGTAGCCCTGGTATTGATAGACCGGCATGATCAGCAGACTCCGGATGCATCAGGCTGGACCGACCGGTGCCCGACAGTCCATGATCGAACCGGCTCGAGGAGACGGTCAGTGCCTCGGTGCCACATTAGTCGACGTCGATTTCCTGTTGCGTGATCCGCATGACTTCTTCCAGCGTGGTCTGGCCTTGGAGGACGCGTTGGGCACCCTCCTGTTTCAACGTCACCATGCCGTTCGTGATCGCGGCGTGTTTGATGGCTGTCGAGTCGGCTTTGCTGCCGATGAGCCGCCGAATGTCGTCGTTGAGCACCATGAGCTCAAAAATTCCGATGCGCCCGCGATAGCCGGTTTGGGAACAGGCGGCACATCCGGCTCCTCGATAGAGGGTCACGGTGGACCCAGGCGCGACGTCCAAACGACTGAGTTCTTCATCGCTTGGCGCATAGGGACGCTTGCAGTCCGGACAAATTCTTCTCAGCAGGCGTTGGGCCAGGACCGCCACGACCGACGAGGCGACCAGAAACGGTTCGATCCCCATATCAATCAGACGGGTGGCGGCGCTCGCCGCATCGTTCGTATGCAGGGTGGAAAACACCAAGTGTCCGGTGAGGGAGGCATGAATGGCGATCTCCGCCGTTTCGCGGTCTCGAATCTCACCGATCATGATGACATCAGGGTCTTGCCGGAGAATCGAGCGCAGTCCGGCGGCAAACGACAAGTTGATCTTGGGGTTCACTTGCATTTGTCCGATGCCGAGCAGCTGGTACTCCACGGGATCTTCGACCGTGATGATATTCTTGTCCGGCGCATTGATGTGGCTCAAGGCGGCATACAGGGTTGTGGTTTTTCCGCTTCCCGTGGGGCCGGTCACGAGAATAATCCCGTGCGCCAATTGGATCAGTTGATGGATCACGGCCAGTCGCTCCTTAGAGAAGCCCATTTCCGAGAGGTTCAGCAGACGGTTTTCCTTCTCCAGTAATCGCAAGACGACCCGCTCGCCGTGCGAGGTGGGTAAGACCGAGACTCGAAGGTCGACATCTTTCCCGGAGGTTCGGATGGCGAACCGGCCGTCTTGGGGCAAGCGCTTCTCGGCAATGTTGAGGCCGGCCATGATCTTGAGGCGCGCGATAATGCTGGCTTGCAAATGTTTGGGTGGTGTAAGGACTGGATAGAGCACGCCGTCGATGCGATACCTCACCACCAACCCTCGCTCGAACGATTCGAAATGGATGTCGCTCGCTCGTTGTCGAACCGCTTGAAACAGCACCGAGTTGACTAATCGAATGATCGGCGCTTCGTCGGTGGCATCCAGCAAGTCTTGCGGTTCATCGAGTTCGTGTGCGAGTTGGTCGAGGCTCTGGTTGGCCGCGATGTCTTCCATCACTTGTTCCGCACCGGCCGGATTGGCAATTTCGTCGTAGGCTCGGTTCAAGCAGGCCAGTAGCGCGACACTGGTGGTCAAGATCGGTTTAATCGGTTTGCCCAACAGTAATCGAAGGTCGTCCAGCGCGACGGTTTCCAGAGGATCGGTGGATGCGGTCAGAATAGCCCCTTCTTCATATCGGAGCGGCAAGACTCGATAGCGTCGACAAAACGCGATGGGGATTTTCTTAATCAGCTCGTGATCCACATGGGTGGTGTCGAGCTGAGGCATCCAGGACATCTCAAATTGTTGGGCGAGCGCCTCGAGCACCTGCTCTTCCCTCAGGAGGCGCAGATGCAGCAGCACTTCTCCCAGCAGGCCACCTTTTTCGTGCTGGTAGGCTAAGGCCTCCTCAAGTTTTGAGTCCAAGAGATTGAACTTTTCCTCAAGAATACGTCCCAAGAGCGGGCGATGAACGCGAGGAATGGACTGATCGTTGTCGAGCTGTTCGGACAATTTACCCTGACCTCTTCTGCCTGGAGACCCGCGCCATTATTGGTTGTTTCTCCACTCTGCCACTATCTCGCTCGTAAAGATACTCTCCCTTCCAACGGCCTGGCAAGGACAGCTCGCCTTCCTTGCGTGCCATGAAGGCGTTGAAGAGTGCCAGTTGACAGGAATACGAAGGGGCAGCGTGCTGACTGTCGTGTCAGCGAAGCTCGTACGTAATCGTCGAGCGCTGATTGTTCCGGAGCATGTCGAGCTTGACGATCTGCTCATTCTTCAGTTGTTGCAATAAATTCAACATGGTACTGGGATCGCGAATATCGACTCCATTGACTCGCTGCAGGACATCTCCCGTCTGGACCCCAATTTTTTCATAGAAACTGGTCGGTGCAATATAGTCCAGGCGAAACCCGTTGACGCTTCCGTTTACCATATGTGGTGCGGCTCTGGCTTGAGATAAAAGTTTCGGCAGATCGCTCATGGCCTGCTCCACTTCACGGCGGTCGACGACTTTGCGGAGCGGAACGCCGGCGGTTGGTTGCTGAACGGCAGACGGCGGGGTACCAGTAGCACCGCCTGGTACCGGTGGGTGCTCCAACAGCGCCAGCTCTAATAATTCCTCTAGGTCGCCCTGGCGGACCAAGATTCCATTCCGCCGAATCTCACTCACTTCTCCAAGATCAAGGATTTGATCATGGACACGATACAGGGCCTGTTGTTTGGAGGCCATCTCCTCGACGATCGCAAAGACACCGCGCTGATCGCCAAACACGATACCGAGCAAGCGCATCCTGGCCGCTAAGCCGAGCGACGCTCGAACTGGGGTTCCGGAGGGTCCTCGACCGTTTGCATTCGTGACTCCACTCTGCGGCGCGGTGGGGAGGACGAACAGGCCGCTGGAGCGCACATCCTCCACTGCCTGGGTCGGTGAATAGGAGGCGAGTAACGACGAGCCAGTCGATTGTGTCTCACCGGATGCCACCGAATGTGTCGGAATCACATATAATGCATCGGCAACAAAGGCATTGATAGAGTGGGCGATTAGGAGACCACTTCCGACCAGACAGATGAAGAGCCCGATGCGACGCATATGTTGATGAGGGATTGGTGGCACGATATGTTCTCTGGTTCTACCTGCCTCATGGTACATGGCCCATATTGGTGGCCGCAAGAATCTTTTGGCAACTTCTTTTAGGTCATGAGTAGACAAAGGGACCGAAGCACGCAATAATCTCTTCCTTGCCTAATCATTCTGGTGCTCATCCGGAAATGCGTGGCAGACAGGGACGTGGGACAGGCTTCGATGACGCTTTGGGGAGATGGGTCGCCGAGCCGGGGGTTTTTATATGTCGAGGATGCGGCCGAGGGCGTTCTTTTAGCGGCTGAACAGTATGAGGGGAGTCTCCCTGTCAACTTGTGGACAGGGGAAGAAATCGCTATCCGTGATTTAGCGACCCTGATTGCTACCGAAGTTGGCTTTGCAGGACACATTCAATGGGATACCTCCAAGCCGAACGGACAGCCGTAGCGCTGTCTGGAGGTGAGTCGAGCCAAGCTAAGCAGCTTTTTTAATTTCAAGCTCAACACGGCTTGCGCGACGGGTTGAAAAAGACGGTCCAGTGGTTTCACGCCAATTGTAAGACGATACGGGAAGTGCAGTTCTGACAGGATGGTGAAAAAGTCTGCCAGCGGCGTTGCCTGTCTTGCCGAACCGGTCCGCGCAGGCAGGTCGTATCGCTCAGGGGCTCACTATACCGAAGCATACGTCTCAAAGTCTTTCAAGATAGATCGATTGGAATTATGCCCGAGTTGAGATGAGGTGAACAGTGAAGCGTATCGATATCATTGCCGGAGCCAGGCCCAACTTCATGAAGATCGCCCCGATCATCGATGCCCTGAAGGCAGCAGAGAAGCGCGGTGGCCCTCTACGGTACCGATTGATTCATACGGGCCAGCATTATGACCGTGCCATGTCAGGCAGCTTCTTTGAAGAACTTGGGATTCCTGATCCGGACATCAATCTCGAGGTGGGATCGGGTACTCAGGCTGAGCAAACTGCCGGGATTATGGTCGGGTACGAGAAGGTCCTCTTGAAGGAGAGGAGTGACCTCTGTCTGGTTGTCGGTGATGTGACATCCACGATGGCCTGTTCCATCGCGGCGCGAAAACTGGGTGTGCCGGTGGCTCATGTCGAAGGCGGGATTCGGTCTGGGGATTGGACGATGCCGGAGGAAATCAACCGGGTGGTAACTGACTCCATTACCAATTGGTTTTTTACAACGAGCGAAACAGCCAACGACCATTTGCGTCGTAGCGGTGTCACCGACGATCGAATCTTTTTTGTGGGCAACACCATGATCGACACGTTGCTCAAACAGTTGCCTCGATTGCGTCAGCCGGCCTGCTGGGAGTCACTCACATTACAACCCGGTCACTATATGGTCATCACACTCCATCGTCCGGCCAATGTGGATGGAGAACAACAATTGCTCCGACTGCTGCGAGCCATTGCCGATGGAACTAGCGGCCTGCCCGTTATCTTTCCGGTCCATCCCAGGACGGCTAAGAATCTGAGAGACACGGGGAATACGCTTCCGTCAATGCACTACGTCGATCCACTGGGCTATTTGGAATTCAACTATCTGGTGAAGCATGCCAAAGGTGTGATCACCGACTCGGGAGGTATTACCGAGGAAACGACGGTACTTGGTGTGCCCTGTCTCACCCTGCGTGACAACACTGAACGTCCTGAGACCATCACCATCGGCACCAACGAACTGATCGGGACTGATCCGAGCAAGCTTCCTCCAGCACTCGGGCGATTGATGGCAGGACAATGGAAGAAAGGGGCGATCCCACCGCTGTGGGATGGCAAAGCGGCGGAGCGGATTGTGGAGCAGTTGGAGAGACTGCTGCTCACAGGTTGTTGATACGGGACTGGCTCCGCAGTCTTCGGCGGTGCTTGTCCCAGTATCCTGATACTGATTCTGGAGGCATGGCATGAACACTGCGGCGAAGATTGTTGACCCTCGCGCCATGACCGTTGAAGTCACCGACGATGAGATCATTGCGCATTTGGTGGATGGACGGACAATCAGCGTACCGTTGGTCTGGTCATGGCGTTTATCGGAAGCAACTCAGGAGCAGCGACAACATTGGGAAATCCTTGGCGACGGTCAGGGGGTTCATTGGCCTGATATCGACGAAGATATCAGCGCTGAGGGCATGCTGCACGGAGCTCCGGCTCATCGTCCCAGAACATCCACAGGACACGCGGCCTAACCTGACTGAGCTCCTCACGCACAAACGCCGAGAAGGCTATCTGTAAGGAGGAGGCGGCAGAGAAACAATACTCCTGGGGAAGAAACGGCGATCCTTTGCCACAACACCGAACGCCCTGAGACCATCACCATCGGCACCAATGAACTGATCGGTGCTGACCCGAGCAAACTGCCTCCGGCCCTGGCCGGATTGATGGCTGGACAGTGGAAGAAAGGGGCGATCCCACCGCTGTGGGATGGCAAAGCGGCGGAGCGGATTGTGGAGCAGTTGGAGCGGATACTGGCGAGAACTGAGGTGGGGGTAAGCAGGAAGCGCGTGCTTCGGTCTTGCCTGATAGCGAGACTTCCCATAGAGTAGGAGCGGCCCGTGCGCCTGGTCTCGTCACACATGAGTAATACATGCAGCACAACACTGCCGCACAGCATCATCTGAATCGATGAACAGGGACTGAAACTCCGATGGCATGGAGGAAACCATGAAGGAATTGGATCGTATCACCATGGACCCAGCAGTCATGGGAGGGAAACCCTGTATCCGGGGTATGCGAGTGACCGTCGGGACTATCGTTGGCTTAATGGCGGCGGGGAAAGTGATTGAGGAGGTGTTGGCAGCCTATCCCTACATCGAACGGGAAGATATCTTGCAAGCCTTAACCTACGCAGCCTGGAGATCGGAAGAAAAGGATCTTCCCTTGGTCTCCTGATGAAATTCCTCATCGATATGAATCTCTCGCCTGACTTGTTAGACCCATTCGCCGCAGAAGGGTGGGACGCTATGCACTGGGCGACCGTCGGCGAGCCTTGTGCTACCGATGACGTTATTATGAAATGGGCCAGAGACAATGCCTATGTGATCGTGACGCACGATCTTGATTTCTCAGCATTGCTCGCGGCAACACGGGCAATCGGCCCAAGCGTCATCCAAGTGCGCACACAGAATGTTCTGCCCGACGCGCTTCGAATCGTGCTCATCAATGCAATCAAGCAATTCCGCCGGGAACTCGAAGAAGGGGCGCTGATTTCCATTGACCTCCAACGCGCCAGAGCACGCGTCTTACCATTCGAATAGTGGGGAAATCTAAGTGTTGCACAGGTCGTTCTTGAATAGGCTTCCTGCATCGTGCCTCACCTTGCGTGACAACACCGAGCGGCCTGAAACCATCACGATTGGCACCAATGAACTGATCGGGACTGATCCAAGCAAGCTTCCACCCGCGCTGGCGCGATTGATGTCCGGGCAGTGGAAGAAAGGGGCGATTCCTGCCAAATGGGATGGCAAGGCGGCGGAGCGGATTGTAGAGCAGTTGGAGAGACTGCTGCTCCCAGGCTGTTGACAGGGGACCGGCTCTGCCGTCTTCGGCGGTGCTGTCCCCGTCGTTGATTTGGAGGCGTGTCATGCGCATAGTGGCGAAGATCGCTGACCCCACGGCCATGCGCTGGAGGGTTGAGGCGAGCACCTGCACGCGAGGCTGGCGGGACGAGCGAGACCGGTGCAACAGGGCGTGCCGAGTTTTAAGTTGGGGAGATGTGAGCCGCGGGAGGTGGGAAGCCGGAAGAGAAATTGGGAGCATCCAGAGCAGTCGAGGTAAGATGATCGGCCGCGCTTGACGCATCCCTTCGAGTATGGGAATGTTGGATGACGGTATCGCAGGACAATCGAGCTTGTTACGTTGTCGTTAGATGTTCGCAGAACGGTCATGCCGACAATTCTCCAGATTCTCGGTTGGCGTTTGTTTTTCTACGCAAACGAAGGAAATGAGCCCCCGCACGTGCATGTGCGAAAAGCCGAGAAGGAATGCAAGTACTGGCTGGATCGCGAGGGCTATGACCTCGAGGAGGCATTTTCCTATCAAATGACGGCGCGAGACACACGTGAGGTAAGAAAGATTGTGTTTGAACATTTCGACTACATTCTCCAACAGTGGGATGAGTTTGAGCGGAGGAAGAAGAATGGGTAACTATCACAACGTGACAGAGATTGTCGTCGAAGAGGGTCGGTTGCGCCTTGAAGTGGACGGGGAAAGGCTTTCCTTTCGACTCGCGGAGTTGTCTGATCGGCTCGCCGCATCGACACCGGAACAGCAGCATGTATGCGAGGTGAGTCCATCGGGATACGGCATTCGTTGGCCGCTCATCGACGAGGATTTATCGATCGACGGATTGATGGGTATTCGGCACGAACCGAGTAAGAAAGCCTGCGCATAACGTGGTGCTCTATCTCACTCCTTTCCGCCTGCCACCGTGTCTGATGCCGACGTCGACCGGCTCAAATTGACACTCGCTTCGTGATCGGCAGAAATCTTCGACTATCCCGGTCTCTTTATTGTATGTGTCGCGCCGGACAACGCAGCACGGGAACTTCTCTTCCGACACCGCCGCTCATGATTGCTGAAGCTGAAGGAAGACGGTGGTCAATCAATTAAATGGCATGCACGATTCAAGATCCTATCTCTGACGGTCCTCGCGTGAGCCTTCTTTAACCAAAGGCACCAAACAGACCAAAGAAACCAGACAGACCAGAAAGACCAGACAGACCAACCTACCGGGTCTTGCGCGATTGATGGCCGGACAATGGAAGAAAGGCGCGATCCCATCGAAGTGGGATGGCAAAGCGGCGGAGCGGATTGTGGAGCAGTTGGAGCGAGTGTTGGCGTAGGTAAATAATGCTTGCTTCTACGCAGAGCTCTACCAATCGAGTTGTGCCTGATCTGAAAATCCGTCAATCAATCTGTGAAGTCAGTCCTGAATAGCTCCCGCGTTTATGTCTGCTCTAATTTGAATCTCTCTGTAGGGTCTTACCTTCGTTAGCCCGGAGCAACGGCTCCGATTCTTTTTCCAATCTGCGGGTTCGCTAAGGCATTTGGATGCCGTCTAGCTAGAGCAGGTCTTGCTGACGCAAAAACCGTTTTTATTTGTCAGATGTTCCTCCCGTCAATATCATCACGAAAGTCTTACTACTTATAGTTGGAGGAAATCAGCGTCTCCGGTGTCCCTGGTCTCACCCTGCATGACAACACCGAACGCCCGGAGACCATCACCATTGGAACCAACGAACTCATCGGTATCAATCCGAGCCAACTGTCTCCGGCGCTCGTCCGATTGATGGCAGAGAAATGGGAGAAAGGTGCGATCCCCTCGAAATAGGACAGTAAAGCGGCTGAGCGAATCGTAAAGGAACCAGAGCGAGTAGTGGCGGGGTTCCGAAGCTAAACCTTTCAGTCACACAATTACTTTGTACCGTAAGGCCTTCTGCGCATTGGGCTCACGACACATTTTCAACCTGTCCTAAGTTCATCCGCGACACGATACAACCGAGCTACCAGTCTCATGGAAAAGGCCAAAACACAGTACTTGCTTGGAATTATCCTATCCGGTGGAGGTAACTTACTAGGAATGGCAGCCTCCCTGATCACCATAATGGTTGCAGCTCGGCTTTTGTCGCAGGTGGAATTGGGAGCATTTTTCTTGGTCATGTTGGTGGCTCAGTTCACTGCATTGTTGGGCGATATAGGGCTCAAGAATACCGCAATAAAAGCTCTTTCAGCATTACCAGTAACCTCCATTGAGTTCATCCAAACATCGGGCTATATCCTGACAGTTACAATGGCGACATCTCTCATCGCATGCCTTGCGGTGAGCCTCATTATGCCCTTGTTGGCAGTACTATGGCCCTACCAGGAATTTCTAAGCCATACATCCTATATTGCACCCATCGCCCTCCTGACAACGGGGCTTCAATTGGTGATGTCCCTCTTGGTTAGCGCGAAGAAGTTCAAAAGGCTTTCCGTGTTAAGCGCGGGAACTGAGATTTTGCGAGCGCTCCTATCGACAGGGGGATTACTCGCAGGCCTGGGGATAAGCTCCCTCCTTTGGGGAATGATCGTTTCACGACTTATCGGCATTGGAGCAATATGGTTCTTGATGCCGTCACTTTTCTCCATAACGTTTCGGCATCCAGAAGGTGCTGCACTCTTAAAATGTGGAGGATGGCTATATGGCTGCTCCCTCATTTCGATAATCATGGTGCGAGCATCAGACGCAATACTCACAACTTATATGGGCACTGCCGCACTAGCAGTGTACTCAGCTGCCATGCAGGTCCCCAGCGTCTTACAGCGTGTCTTCGAGTCAATCCGACCCGCATTATTGGGTTACATATCAGCACAGCAGACAGCCTACGCAAATCCTCAGATCGCAGCTGTTCGTATCGTGACAGCTCTCCTAGCAGTGACGGCTACCTTTCTGATAGCGCTGTCGAGACCAATCATGACCTTACTGTATTCGGAGAAGTATGACGGTGGAGTCACTATCATGCAGGCCTTGAGCGTGTGGGCCGTATTCACGATCATCAACTACCTTTTCTCGATAATTCTGATTGGCAACGGACAATCAAGGAAGGCGTTTTTACTCACGCTACCTCAGCTGCTCATGATCATTATTTCCACAAGTTTGCTCGTGCCTCTATACGAAGGTTTTGGTGCGGGCATCGCATTAATCACAACCGCATTTCTAGGGAACATCATCGGTGCAAGGCTGGTTGCCGGAGATGATAAGGCTACATGCCATACGCTAACTATGGTGTTCCTTCGAGCTGCTGCTCCTCTGTTGGTGCTCCTTCTTGTTGTTTTATATACACAACCTACAGCTCTGATTTTAATTGGTCTTACGACCATTACGATAGTACTGCTGATCGCATTTAAGGTCGTTACTCAGAAAGATATCAACACACTCAGTACGGCAATTGTCGGGTTGGTAGGACGTGGCTCGGCACGCCTCCCTATCGTTTCACAGCTATAGATCATTTATACACGCATGAGAGTGCTCTTTCTTACATATCCCCGAATCGGCCTCAACAGGGGAGGGTTGCAGATTCAAATAGAAGAAACTGCACAGGGGTTGACTGACTTAGGCGTGGAAGTCATCCGCTACGATCCCTGGCAAAACCAGATTCCCAATGTGGACGTCTGCCATGTGTTCAGCATTGACGGGTCGATGGTGTATCACGCATCGAGGGCGGTGAGTTTGGGGGTGCCGGTAATTCTATCGCCGGTGCTCAATGCATTTGACAACCGCCCCATCGTCACAATGCTGAAACGGCGATTGTCAGCCTTACCTGGCTACTACTCTGATCTGCGACGAGCAGGAACGATGCTACATGCGGCCGCAACGGTCGTTGTCTTGAACCCCGATGAGCGGGAGATGGTGATCAAAGTGTTCAAGGTTGATTCTTCTAAATGCTGCGTAATACCCAACGGGATAAACATGGCTTTCAGTCAAGGGGACCCAACATTATTCGATCGCGCACACGGTATTAGCAACTTCGTTCTGAATGTGGCCTCGATCGAACCTCGAAAAAATCAGCTGACGCTCGTTCGGGCGCTGAAGAATCTGCCGTATCCATTGGTGCTCATCGGAAAGGCCACACCCGAGAACGACGCCTATCTGGCGCAATGCAAGACCGAAGCGGGAGCAAACGTGCGATTCCTCGGAGCACTCAACTATGAGGATCCGATGTTGGCCGCAGCCTATGCGGCAGCCAAGCTATTCGTCATGCCAAGTTTTTCCGAGGTTATGCCGCTCACCCTCTATGAAGCCGCTGTCGCCGGATGCCGCATTCTCACATCCGATCAAGTGCCGGTCTCCGCATCACTCGCGCCACTCATTAAGCAATGCCCACCGAACGATGTTGCAACCATGATGCGACTCATCGACGAGGAGATGCGAGCAGCGCAAACCGATTCAATCCGCCAAGTGGTGATGGCCATGCCAACCTGGAAGAGTATCTGTCAGCAGCTCTTAACCGTATATCAGGAAGCCACGGTACGTGGCAGCCATATGAAATCCATATCTGGCCAACAGTTATAACAGCATATTCCATATTGATGTTGATCATGGCGAGGGTGGATACCTGGTGAGAGCGGCGGAAGAAATTACGGCAATTGACAGCATTTCTAATGCTGGCCCGCAGTTGGTTGCAAAGCGTAATGGAACGACGGCCTGTGTTCTGGCCTTCTTGATCGGCGCCTTCATTCAACTGTCAATGCCATTGACGGATTTGTATCAAATCCCCAACGTTCGTGGCGTCTTCTTCGCTCTCATCTTTGCGACCTTCGCGTTTCGCTTTTTGAGTGGTGAGCCCATTAAAGCTGGATCATCCCTCATGGCGTCGTACTTAACGGTAAGCCTTTTCTGGGCAGTGGGGATCTCGTACTCGCGAGCGCCCTTGTACGGCATGAGTAAAACGATTCTTGTGGCGTCATACTTCTGGGTGCTGGGGATACTGATCTACAATCTGGTGGACGGCTTGTCTGCGGGAAAGGCCTTTCTCAACGGCTTGCTTCTAGGCGGAATACTCTTAGTCGGAATCGCCGCGTTTGAATTTGGCAATCCCATTCAGTTGGTTCGTGGGGCGAATCGGTTTTTCCGCCTTCGATTCGGAGAGGACGGAAATCCCATCATGCTTGCCCGGCATCTGGCCTTGGCCCTAACGGTTACGCTGACCTATGTCGCTGTGCGGCGCAAATGGATGGACCTGCTATGGAGTATCCCTTTAGGCCTGCTTACTTGTGCCTATCTTATCGCCACAGGCTCGAAAGGCCCTCTGCTGGCCTTACTGACCTCGCTTGTATGCGCCCCGATCTTCCTGGTCAGAGGCATAGTGGCACGGTTAAGCTTGGCCATTCTGATTCTCTCAATTTCCATCATGGGGGGGATCCTCCTACTCGAACTCCTCCCAAAAGATTTCATTCAGGAGCGTTTTATTGACAAGATCCAGAATCTCTCCCTCCGGCTTCCCGCATACCAAGCAGCCATCTATGCGATTCTGAATTCCGATGCGCTGGAGTTTGTGATCGGCCATGGAACCGGTGATTTCGGATACCTTGACCTTGGACGAGATGATCGCGCATACCCGCACAATATGCTGTTGGAAGTAGCGTATGAAAATGGTCTAGTCGGTATCGCGCTACTACTCGTGGCCTTAGCGCTCCCCTTGGTCGCGACCATGCGCGCTGCGCAGCAACGGATCGCGTTCAACCAGAGAGCCCTGCTGGCAGGACTGACGGCAAGTTACATCGCCGCCGTTATTAATGCACAGTTTAGTGGCGACCTGGGGGCAAATTTGCTGATTGGGATGTTTGGCGCAGCAACGGTGAGCATAGCTCGATTAGAACCGGAATCTGGCTCAGACGCATAGCCGAGATCTCTGATTGCACAGGGATCACAAATCTAGGAAGGGACATCTCCGTGATCGGAAACTCTGAGATGAAAAACAGGCCGAGTGCCGAACTTTTAGAGAAGATGATAATAGAGAAGATGATAAGCACTGACATACTATTTTTTGTGCCAGAGTGGCCGGTTCTGGATAGCCCAATCCTGCATGCGCAAGTCCTCTCGGTGGCATCGTTTCTCAATCAGCATGGTTTCGCGTGCAGATTCGCCGGGGCCGAAACATCGCCATCGCGCGCGCGGGAGGCTGTCGCGATGATCGAAAAAGACTATCGCATCCAGGCCCATGTGGTCCCAGTTCTTTCGCCTAACGCAGGCGCCGCATCGCTATGGTGGGCATGCCTGAAAGTATACCACCACTTACGCACTGACCTTTCTCAAACACCCATTACTCATGTTTACGCGCGCTCGTTTATCGGATCGATATGGGCACGACGGTTAGCGAGGAACCTCAACGCACTGTCGATTTTCGATGTCAGGGCGATAATCAGTCAGGAGCAACGCCTTGAACAGAGATCGTGCCTGAAATCTTGGGTCAGCTCCTATCTCGAGCTGCACGAGAGCCGCAGGGCGGATCGACTCTCCACGGTATCGGAGAATCTGCGCACGCTTCTCACTCGAGAAAGCGCCCGTAAGGATATTACAGTCATCCCATCGTGCTTTAACGAAGATAGCTTCTACTTTGATCCGGCCGCACGAAAAAACATTCGCATAGGGTTGGGACTCACCGACGATACCATTCTCCTGTGTTACTCCGGTGGAACGAGTACCTGGCAACGGATAGGTGATATTATCTCCCTCCTCAAGGAGGTGTGCGCATCCGATACTCGGTGCAAGGCGCTCTTTCTCACCACCAACCAGGACGAAGTGGCTCGTCGGCTTGTCCAGGCGCAGTTTCCGTCCGACCAGGCGTTTGTCCGGCGGTGCTCGCACAAAGAAGTTACACGGTACCTCTCCGCAGCCGACCTTGGACTGATTATGCGCCACGACATACCTGTCAATAATGTGGCCAGTCCGGTAAAAGTGGGGGAATATTTAGCCTGCGGGCTGCCAGTTATTCTCACCCGCGGCATTGGCGATTACAGTACCCTCCTGCCCGCTGAAGGCGTAGGACTGCTGCTGGATGAAACCGCTCATCTTGCAGGCCAAGTACTCCAGTTCATCTATCGACAGAATTTTTCGACTCTTAGAAGCACGGCGATTCGTTTCGCACAGAGCAGGCTCACGATGTCTGCCAATCTGGCTCAGTACCGTTCGCTCTATGCCCCAAGAGAGGGAGCCGGACGTCTGCCATGTTGAATCCCCTGTGGCTCCATCGCATAGCCCACGGCCTCCATAACAGCCATGTGCCAGTTGTCCCACAGATGATGGACTATCTGATCCGCCTTCTCTTTGCCTGCTGGTTGCCTCATACCGCAAGGATTGGCCGGCGTGCGGTCCTTGGATATGGCGGTCTTGGCGTTGTCATCCATGGAGAGGCCCAGATAGGCGATGATGTACACATTGATCAGTGTGTCACCATCGGCGGCAATGCGACCAAGCATGGTGTGCCGACGATCGGAAACGGTGTGTATATCGGAGCCGGCGCGAAAATTCTTGGTCCCGTAGTCATTGGAAGCAACGCTGTGATTGGGGCGAATGCTGTTGTGGTTACAGACATTCCCGCTCACTGTGTTGCAGCGGGGGTTCCTGCACGCGTGATCCGATCGGGTATTGAGCCAACGACATTCCTGTACCATCTATCACCGACGGGGAAGAACCTAAATTGAATGTTCTCCTGATCGGCGCACTACCACCACCGGTAGGTGGCACGACCGTCCTATTTAAACAGCTGGTCGACGACTTAAGGACAAGCGATGACATCTGCATTCGCGTCATTGACGTCTCGCGTCCAACTGTTGCAGGTCTTCATAACGCTCTCCATGCCCTCCGTTGTCTGGCGCTGTTGTGCTGGCATCTTCCATGGGCCTCAGTCCTGACTTTCCACACCTCTCTCAATGGGGCCATCACGTTTGGACCCTTGGTGCATATTGCTTCGCGCTTATTTCGATGCAAGTGGATCTTCAGAGGATTCGGCGGCGACATCGATACATGGCATCGCAATTCTGTTGGCTTGAGGAAGCGCTTGTTTGACCTAACGGTGTTGCGAGCCGATGTACTACTATTGGAACGCAAAGCCTCCGTTGAGTATTTTCAGACTCAATCTGCAACCTCCGTGCAGTGGTATCCCAATAGCCGGCGCTGCCACTTGGGTGCGACGTCTACGGCGGCTCACAGAAATACCGGACGGCGCTTTGTCTTTGTTGGGCATGTCAAGCCTGCCAAAGGGATCGGAGAAATCATCGCCGCGACGAGGATGCTGTCGGCAACAGGCCTCACCGTAGATGTATATGGGCCTTTGCAGGAGGGTGTTTCAGATGCATGGTTTGCTGAATCGCCAGTAAGGTATTGTGGCCTTCTCGTGAAGGAAGAGGCCATCAAGACTATGGCCAATTATGCTGCTCTAGTACTTCCGACGTACTGGGAAGGCGAAGGTCATCCGGGCGTCATACTCGAAGCCTATTGTGCTGGCATTCCCGTCATAGCCACTCGCTGGGGGGGCATTCCAGAAATCGTCGATTCGGAAAGCGGCATTCTCGTCGAGCCACATGATGTTACTGGACTAGCTGACGCGATGCGGAACTTGATTGAGTCCGATCAACTTCTTGCAAAGCTAAGCAGCGGTGCGCGATCCAAAGCGGCTGAATTCGATGCAGATCGATGGACCCAATATTTCGTGAACCTGTGCCATCAACTCGCGACGACCTAAAGGAGCGCCTGTGTGCGGAATCACTGGAACAGTCGGATATGACCCTGCTCTCTTGAACGGAATGTTGGATCGCTTGCAGCATCGCGGTCCGGACAACTCGGAGATAACCAGAATTCCCGGGACTCAGTGCACACTCGGGCATACCCGCTTGAGCATTATCGACTTGGACCCGCGCAGTCACCAGCCGTTTGTGTCGCCCTGCGGGCGATATGTCATGGTCTTCAATGGTGAAATTTACAACTTCACAGCACTGCGACAGTCGCTAGAACAAAGTGGCATCAATTTTCAGACGACGTCCGATACGGAAGTCTTGCTCCACTGGCTTATCGAACGAGGAATTTCAGGTCTCCCTGAGCTCGATGGCATGTATGCGTTCGGATTTGTCGACATCGCTGCCCGTACCATACTGCTCGCGCGCGACGCCATTGGGGAGAAGCCACTCTATTTTAGCGAGACCCTAGCCAGCGGTAGATCGCAATTTGCCTTTGCCTCTGAAATAAAAGCTCTCCGAGGGCTTCCGCACATCGACCGATCGCTCAACCGTACGGCGCTCCTCGACTTCATGCGCTTTCTGTACACCGCACCGCCGCATACCCTGTATCGAGGCATTCAGGAACTTGCACCAGGCCATTGGATGCAAGTCGACCTGGCCACCGGACGGGCGCAACCACCCCAGGCTTTCTATTCCCTTGAGGCTAGTCTTACCTACGATGAGACGGCGACTTCGCAGAGTGCTGCCGAGGATTTTCGCATACTGTTCGAGGAGAGCGTGGGCTTGCGACTGGTCAGCGATGCGGAGATTGGAATTTTTCTCAGTGCCGGCATTGATTCAAACGCTATCCTGGCCGCCGCCCAGAGTTCGAGCCGAGTGAAGGGCCTCCATACCTACACGCTGCAGTATACCTCTGGGCACGACGAGAGCGCGTTGGCTCGGGAAATCGCCACGGTCAACGGACTGCCCAACGAAACCATCCGGTTCGACAAGCTCGAATTCCATCCGGCGGTGAGTCGCATGGTCGATATCTTCGATCAGCCATTCGGCAATGCCACGGCGCTTGTTTCGGACCGCATCGCCCAACAGGCATCGCATACCTGTAAAGTCTGCCTGGTCGGAGATGGGGGAGACGAGCTGGCCATCGGGTATCCGCGCTATCGAGCCATCGATCACTTTCAGACATTGTCGGCCCTGCCGTGTTCACTGACACGCCTACTTCAGAACCTCGCTCATTGGATTCCAGAAAAAGGACGCTATGCAATTCCCATTCGGCGAGCCAAACAGTTTCTGCACACAGTCGGGCAGCCGCTCGCCGAGAGCTTTCTCGATTGGTCGACTTATCTCAATACGTCCACTCTCGCGTGGGCGACCGGCTCAAAGGACTGCCGCACTGAATTTTATACGGAACTAGTCGAGACGTTTCTGCGGCAGCAGCAGGATCCAATCCGCGCGGCCGCCATTGTCGATCTGAAATCCTTTGTCCCATATAACCTTCTGCAAAGTGCAGATCGAACTAGCATGGCGCACTCAATAGAGTTGCGAAGTCCGTTTCTCTCGCCGCGCTTGATTCGCGGGATTGCCGGGCTCCCATCGCGCGTCAAGATGAGCCATCAAACCAAGCCGCTCATTACCACTGCCTTTGCCGACCGGCTACCGGCGGCCATCCTGAATCAGCCCAAGCGGCCATTTAATCCTCCAATCGGGACCTTGCTGCGCGCAAACCTCGATGAGCTTAACCGCTATTTAACCGCGCCATCGGCCTGCATCGGAACCCTGCTCGACCCGGCTTTCGTGCGCCGCGAGATGGCTGATTTCACGGCACAACGGCGCGACAATTCCACCTTTTTGTGGGGTCTGGCTACGTTGGAGCACTGGCTTGAGCGGAGGGACTAATGCGCAAAATACTTGCCGTCATCGCTGTCAGTTATGCTGTCTGGCTGAGCTGCACTGGTCTTGCGGGAGCGGACACGCTCGCCGTAGAGATGTTCTCTCATTCCCCCAATTATGCACTCAGTACGGACTCCAACGACATTCGCCAATTGACGGACGGCATTCTCGCCCCCTTTCCCATCTGGACAAGCAAGCAAACCGTCGGCTGGGCGGCCTTTACACCAATCGCCATTCGACTGCGTATCGCCAAGCTTGGGACGAATCCTGGGATTCATGCCGGAACCATCCGCGTGCACTCTGCAAAAGGCTTGGGTGCCGGAGTGGATATCCCAAGGCACATCGATGTCTATACGCAAGGCCCCGGCGGCCACTTTCATCACGTCGGCTCCGTCACTCCGAGTTCGGAAGCGCTAACCGATAGGCAAGCGCATTGGCTCGCCATTCCGGTCAGTGCCGCGACGGATGTTCTTGTGGTCGTCCTGCATGCATCCGGCGACTACGTGTTTCTCGATGAACTGGAGTGGCGCCCAGCCGGGGCTGGGCAGATTCCAACGGCTACGTCGCTCCCTGATGCGAACACCATCCTTGCGGACAGTACGCGCCGAACCCGCGACGTGCTCACTCGAGCCGTCGAAGCAGAGATCGTACGTACCGCTATTCCCCTAGAAGCGAGAGCCATGCACGCCTGGATTGAGGATCCTTGGGGGGCCATCGATCCAAAACGCGCGCGCGGTCGGGTCGGTGCGGCGCTGCCAACCCTGCACATTCTGGGATATGTGGGCGAGCACGAGAGCCTCTGTCTGGGAGTGGTGGCGGGGAAGGACGCGAGCAGTTCAGGCTTGCGGACCACCGTGACTGGCATCCCGTCGGAAGCGATCCGTCTGTTTGAGGTTCGCCCCGTAATGGCGGCAAACGGACAGCGCGTGTACGACCCGCTTGTTCCGCTCGGTATCAACGCGCGTATCGCTTTGCGACCCGGCGAGCCCGGCTATCTCTGGTTGGATGTCAATTTAGCTGCACTTGGGCCAGGGATACACCACTGGACCCTTCACGTGGAGGGGGCTGGTCAAACAATCTCGATCGATGGCACAGCAACAGTCATGGGATATGATGGTGACAATCTTAAGCCGCTGAACGCGATCAATTGGGTTTACCTCTCAGATCTCCCGATTTTGCGCCAGCGAGATGCAGCGATTCGCGATCTTGCCGCCCATGGCATCAATACGTTTGTCGCGCATCCGAGCGATATTCCAGGGCTGACTCTCGATGGCCGATGGGATGCGGCGCAAGGAGCTCGGCTCGCTGACTCCATTGCCCTGGCCAAGCAGGGCGGCATGCTGCTGCTGTATCTCGGCTGGGGGGCAACCAAGAATCCGGTCGGGTATTCACTGGCTCATCAAGCCATCGATCCGGCTGCCAGGAATCGGCTGCTTGAATGGGTTGAGACTCTCGATGCGTATTTGACGACGCAGGGACTCTCCCGCGAGCAATGGGCTTTGTACCCGGTCGATGAGCCTAACTTGACCGGTCTGCGTTTACTACACGTTGTTGCTGACGCGGTCAAACGTCGGCACCCGACAATCCGAATCTATGCTAATCTCAGCCCGTTTGCCGATCCGGCGGTCCGCACGTCCGACCTCGAAGACCTACGCCCACTGATCGACTATTGGCAGCCGAGCCTGGCCGTGGTGCGTGGTCCATTAGGTTCGTGGTTTACCGCGCTCCAACGCGACTGGTGGCTGTACAGCAACCCAAAATCTCCCGCGAAACTCGCGTCGCCGCTGCATGATTTCCGCTTGCTTGCATGGTGGGCGTGGCATTACGGGGCGAAAGGCATTGGGTTTTGGTCTTACAGCGATACCAATGGAAGTTCGGCATGGGACGATCTCGATAGCCGCCGACCAGATTGGGCGGTGGTCTATGAATCGCCCGATGGGATTATAAGCAGCCGACGGTGGGAGGCCTTTCGCGAAGGACTGGAAGACTACGCCCTCCTGGTGACCCGGCGCACCGCTAGGGAACGCATTCAACACATCGGGAAATCGAATTTCGATCAGTGGGATACCGCCGATATTGAATCGGTTCGCCAGGCGCTTCTGCGCGATCCGTCACTCCCTCCATCTACACGTGCAGTGACACCATGAATGTCGCCTGCTTGCAGCGTTATGTCCATACGCTCCGCCATCTCCGTGCCAGCCAATGGTGGCATCAGCTCCTGCACCGTCTGCCGAAGCTGTCAACCGCGCCCCGCCCATTGCAACCAGGTTCACTCAGGCCGGGCGTGCAGCTCCTGCATCATATGGCCATGCACCCGCCGATCGATACGGACGCCGCATTCACCTTCCTGCATCGCAAAAAGGTCTTCGACCTAGGCCGAATTGAATGGGCGAATACCGACATGCCGAAGCTGTGGCGATACAACCTGCACTATTTTGATTATCTGCAAGACTCTCAGCGTTCCATCGAAAATAAGGCGTACTTGGTCTCTGATTGGATTGAGCACAATCCGCAAGGAACAGTGGATGCCTGGGAGCCCTATACAACCTCACTGAGGATCGTGAACTGGGTGAAATTCTTTCTGTCGCTGTCGTCAGATTCTCTTGAGCAAAAGTATTTAGAAGAAGGCAGTACAAAAGGAGAGCTTCCTGCAGGGCTCAAGCCCGAATGGCTCAAGAGTCTTTACTCGCAAGCGCTGTGGCTCGAACAAAACATCGAATATCACATTCTGGCTAATCACTATCTCAAGAATGGCGTGGCGCTGTTTTTTGCCGGGGCATATTTTCAAGGGGTATATGCCGACAGATGGATGAAGAAAGGGCTTACGATCCTGCGCCAGGAACTGGAAGAACAGTTTCTCACCGATGGAGGGCACTTCGAGCGAAGCCCTATGTACCATTCGATCTGCGTAACGGATTACCTCGACATACTGAATCTCGCTAAACACTCACAGGGAGTGCTTTCCCCAAACGATCAGGACACATTCGCGCAGAAGATGACAAGAAGCCTCGATTTTCTGAGCGACATCTGTTTACCCGATAATGAGATTCCCCTTTTCAACGATTCGGCTTTCGGCATCGCCCCGACTCCCTGGCAAATCTTCGAGTACGCAAAGAAAGTGGTCGCGTATGAGCCGCTCGAGAGACAATCTGGCATAACAATTCATAACCACGCGGCAAGCGGCTATTTTGTTTGCCGCAATGATGAGGATGCGATCATCATCGACTGCGGATCTATTGGCCCGGATTATCAACCGGGGCACGCGCACTGCGACACGCTCAGTTTTGAATTGGCTATCGACGGACGGCGAGTCATCGTCGACAGCGGCGTGCATGACTACGAGCCAAGTCAGGAACGGGCCTATGCCCGAAGTACGAGCGCTCATAATACCGCGATGGTCGATAGAGAAGAACAATCAGAAATGTGGGGGGTGTTTCGCGTAGCACGACGAGCCAAGCCGATCCAGGGTTATATCGATAAGACGGGGCACGAGTCTGTCCTGTTTGAAGGAGCTCATGACGGATATAGGCGATTGAGCGGAGAGCCTATCCATAGGAGGCGCATGTCCTATGATGGGCAAGGAAGTTGGATGATTCGGGATCTGTTGGAAGGAAGTGGGATACATCGGATGGAGAGCTTCGTCCATTTCCATCCTGATTGCTCACTCGTGCCGTCAGGTGAAGGTGTCTTCAGAATTGAACGAGACGGGGAGCCGATTGCGGTGATCGAAGCGTTGAATACCTGCCGGATGGAGATTCAGCAGGGCTGCTATTTTCCTGAGTTTGGTTTGAGTCAGAAGAACCCTGTGCTAGCCTTTTCTTGTCATGGAGAAGTTCCACTTCAGCTGAGTTATCGAATCCAGAAAACGAGAGATCGACAAACCCAGGCGCACAGGCATGCGAATCCTCTTTCTGTCACATTACTTCCCTCCCGAGGTGAACGCGCCGGCAACCAGAACCTATGAACACTGTCGGCAATGGGTTCGAGATGGGCACCAGGTAACGGTCGTTACGTGCGCACCTAATCATCCTCAAGGACGAGTCTACGAAGGTTACCGCAATCGGATCTATCAGCGGGAAACGAAAGATGGAATCAGTGTTGTCAGGATCTGGACATTCGTAACGGCTAATGAAGGCTTCCTCAAACGAACGTTGAACTACATCTCGTATTTGTGTTCCGCGGTCATGATCTCCATTACTCTGCCGAAGGCAGATGTCGTCCTTTCTACTTCCCCACAATTCTTCAATGGGCTTGCAGGTTATTTCGTCAGCAAACTGAGAAGAATATCTTGGGTATTAGAGATCCGTGATCTATGGCCTGAATCGATCGTTGCCGTGGGTGCGATTAAAAGCCCAACAATCATTACCCTGCTGGAATGGATCGAGCGGTTTGCCTATCGAAAAGCGGATCGGATCGTGCCGGTGACCGATTCGTTCAAAGCATACATGTTGAGCAGGGGCATAGATGCTGGAAAGATCAATGTCGTCAAGAATGGTGTCGATCTAGCCCAATACGCGCCGCGCGATGGTGCGAGTGCTCTTGCCGACGAACTTGGGGTCAAGGGAAAGTTCGTTGTTGCGTATTTCGGGACCCATGGCATGGCCCACCATCTGCAGACGATCCTTCATGCAGCTCACCGATTAAGGGACTCGAAAAACATCGTTTTCCTGATGGTGGGCGATGGGGCCGAGCGGCGCGCGCTTCTCCAGATGCGAGACGACATGGCGCTTACCAATGTGATGATGCTCGACCAGCAACCCAAAAGCCGCATGTGTGACTTTTGGGCATTATCCGACATCAGTCTCGTTCTTCTGAAAAAAACAGACCTGTTCAAGACAGTCATCCCCTCGAAGATCTTTGAAAGCTTGGCGATGACGAAGCCGATCATTCTTGGGGTGGAAGGGGAGAGCGCAGATCTTCTCCGAGCAGCCAAGGCGGGTATTTGTATTGAGCCAGAACAAGCTGATGAGCTCGCTACATGTGTTCTGGAGCTTTCCCAAAACCCTGAACAGTGTCAACAGCTGGGTAGGAATGGGCGCCGATATGTCATGGAACATTTCGATCGCATCGTGCTCGCTAGAAAACTCGCTTCTGTACTTGAGACGGTGGGCAGGGGCACAGCTCTTGAGGCTGAGGAAGTCTCTGTCTCTGTGAGATGACTTTGCCGAAGAAACTCCGACCTCCCCTATATTCTCTCATCTTCCGTTCGCACCTGCCCTAGAAGTCAGACCGCGGGCCTCGCCTAAAGGCTAGGTTGCAGATGAATGGTGAGGCCAGGTAGTCGGCGCTGGGGATGCTCGTAGTGATGGACGGTGCAGCGATATGAACGCGTCGAGTCTGGTAAGAGGAAAAAGTGTAGGTACTTTTTGTCAGCCTGCACATAGCCCATACATAATTGAACGCCGTTGTGGGGACATGCACACAGTTGCCAACACAGACCTCCATCGTGCTCTTTATTTTTCAGTGACATACATGGTGCATTTGATGGTCTGAGATTTGCTCACCAATCACCCCATTGCTACCAACTGATACGTGTTCCTTATGGTTCAACCTCTAGAAGGAGTGGTGATAGAGATGATGAAACAGTGGCTTAGGAGAGGATTCATGCTGCCGGCTGCCGCAGTGTGTGCCCTATTGATTCCCTGTGCGGCAGCTCAGGCAGCGTTTATTCAGTACTCCTTTACCGGAACTGTCGGGGGGGCGAGTGGAGCATTGAGGTCTGATATACCGGTGGGGTCCGCAATGTCAGGGACCTTTTCTTTTGATCCTACAACGTCGCCCACTGGCACCGGCCGGTATATGGGAGCGCTACAGGGTTTCTCGCTGAACGTTGGGGGCTACTCGGTCAGTTTCGATCCCTCCGGTGACGTGAACCTTATCCGACTTACCGATAACCCTTCCGGCGATCTATGGCGTCTTAGGACTTCCGTCATGGGGGATGGTATCGGGCAATACTCACCAACGGAATTCCGTCTGGATTTGGCGGATGAGGATGGCCTGGCGATCAATGGGACCTCTCTTCAGGATCCTCCAAGTCTCGGAAGTCTCACCTCGACTCACTGGCGACTTGTGTTTGAGGATGCAGATGGAAGAATGGTTAGGATTCAAGGAGTCTTGAATAGTTTGACGGCAGTGCCGTTGCCAGCCGCAGTGCTTCTGTTCGGTGCGGGCCTCATCTCGCTGGTTGGTCTGGGTGCGGGAGGGTTGAGAAATCTCCGCGGGGCCAAGGCGTAGTCAAGAATCTCGTTTCTGATAGCTGGGGCTTGATATCCCGAGCGGGGTATCAAGCCCGTTCTTTCTCCGAAATTGATCGACAGATCGCCGAGTACCATAAGATATTTACATAATTGAACATCATCGATGGAATGTGCACACCGTCGATTTAGAGAACCTGTCTCGCCATTCTTCGTTTTCAGTCACATAGAAGGTTCAACGAATGGTCTGGGATTTGCTCAGCAATCATCCCATTGCTACTAACTGATACGTGTTTCTTATGGTGCAGTCTCTAGAAGGAGTGGTGATATGCAGTTGATAAAGGAATGGTTTAAGAGAGGATTTATCCTGCCGGCAACAGCAGTGTGCGCCCTCTCGGTTCCGATCTCAACAGCGCAAGCGGCTTTCGTGAACTACTCGTTCATCGGCAGTATTGACAATGATCCTCAGGCGTTGTCCCCGATTTCCGGATCATTTCAATTCGACAATGCGACAGGTGGCAGCGGCGGCGTCTACAATGGAGCAGTAACGGGTTTCACTCTGAATCTTAGTGGGCTCTACACGTCATCCTTCAAGCTAGGTGCCAACGCCGTCACGATTTCGAAGAATATCACTCTTGGTGGCGGCAATGGTGATCGTTGGGAACTGTCGTCTGCCGCTACTGGTTCCAATCTGAATGGTTTCACGGCGTACGATTTTGATCTTCGTCTCGACCGTGTAGGAGGAGGATTGTTTGCAAATACGGACCTGCAGAACCCTCCAAGTTTGAACGGTTTGAATGGTGTGACCGGAAGATGGCGACTCTTTTTCGAGGATGCGAATGGTAATCCAGCCGTGTTTCTCGGATCAATTACTAGTCTGACTGCCGTGCCGTTGCCGGCGGCGGTGCTCCTGTTCGGAGCGGGCCTTATTTCGCTGGTTGGTCTGGGTGCGGGAGGGTTAAGAAATCTCCGCGGAGTCAGGGCGTAATCACGAACCTCGTTTTTGACACCTGGGGCTTGATACCCATCACGGGGTATCAAGCCCGTTCGTTCTTCAAAATCAATCGACAGATCGCCGGGTACCATAGATAATCAGGTTTCGCCTCACTCTTCTGGATCGGCGTAGCTCTTTTGACTCATTCCCTATCATCGTGTGAGTAGTGCTGTTGTATGGCTAGCAATCGCTCTCTTCTCCTCACTTCAGCCTTGGTCGTGGCGCTATTGGGCTATATGTATGCAGACAGTCTTGTCTTCTTGTTCAGCCGCTGGGTTGGCACCGAAGATTATAGCCACGGAATCTTTGTACCGTTCATCAGTGGGTATTTGATTTGGCAATCCCGGCGCTGTCTCAGCCAGGTTTCGGGGGAGAAGTCATGGGTGGGGCTTGCGGTCATTGCTCTGGGGCTCATGCTCTATGTGGTGGGGGAATTCTCCACGCTGTTTATTGTTCTCCATTTCTCTTTGTGGATGGTGATCGTCGGATTGGCCATCGCACTGCTCGGGATTCGCGGGGCGAAAGCCATCGCGTTTCCTCTCGGCTATCTCCTGACCGCAATCCCTCTTCCGACGTTTATCATTGCGAGTCTGTCGAGCCAACTTCAACTGTGGTCCTCATCGCTCGGAGTCGGATGCCTGCAGCTTGTCGGTGTGATGGCCTTTCGCGAAGGCAATGTCATCGATCTGGGGACGGTGCAGCTTCAAGTGGTAGAAGCGTGTAGTGGGATTCGATACCTGCTTCCCCTCGCTTCTCTCGCGCTGCTCTGCGCGTACCTGTTCAAAGACAGGATGTGGAAACGAGTGGTGCTCGTGCTTTCCTCGATTCCAATCTCGATCATGCTGAATGGTTTTCGCATCGGCATGATCGGAGTGCTCGTCGAGCTCTATGGGAAAGGTGCGGCAGACGGCTTTTATCATCTCTTCGAAGGGTGGGTCATTTTCATGGTGAGTTTCTGGTTGTTGATTGCAGAGATGGCGCTCCTAGCACGAATAGGGGAGGTGAAGTCGCAAGGGGCTGTCTTTGACCGATTGACCTGGAGAGATCAATCAGAAGCGAGCGCCCATCAGGCCGCGTGCATGGGGCCAGGCCGAATCCAATCGTCTCCACGCCACGCCTATTTGTGTAGCGCAGCCCTGCTTGCCCCATTTACGTTGTTCTCGACCGTGGTTGCGGATCGTCAAGAAAGTTCTCCTCCCCGCACGGCGTTCGTTGATTTTCCGATGCAGATCAACGGCTGGCAAGGATCGCCCTTTCCTCTTGAACCACAATACATCGACGCACTTCGGTTCGATGATTATGTCCTGGCGGACTATCGATCGGGTAATAAGCAGCCGGTGAATTTCTATGCTGCCTACTACCGATCACAACGGAAGGGGCAATCGGCGCATTCGCCTCAAAGTTGTCTGCCGGGTGGAGGATGGGAAATCGCTTCCCTGACGCAACGGGATCTGCCGATGTCGCAGGGAATGATGCAGCCGCTCAACGTCAATCGGGCGGTTATTCAGAAGGGGGATCAGAAGCAAATCGTCTTGTACTGGTTCAAGCAACGCGAGCGACATATCACAAATGAATACCTGGTCAAGGTCTACTTACTGTGGGATGCCTTTTCTCGGCAACGGACTGACGGGGCTCTTGTGAGATTGGCCTCGTTGGTTGGTCCAGGGGAATCTGAGTCCACAGTTGACCAACGGCTTCAGGAGTTCGCGGTTGTAGCCGGGCGGGAATTGACTAGGTTCGTACCAGACTGAACCGCCGTGATTGAGGCCTTGAGAGTGTATCTATGGTGAGTGAGCTGTTCTTTAGTTCCATGACCGCCTTGCTTGTGTGCATGGCGCTGATCCCACTCTTGCGGCTCATAGCAGAGCGGTTGAAGATTATGGATCAGCCTGGGGGGCGGAAAGTTCACGAACATCCGGTTCCACGGATCGGCGGGATTGCTTTTGCCGTTGGTGCCTGCGCGTCGATCGCCTGGTGGGGCGAGAAAGATGCCGTCACCCTGTCGGTTCTGCTGGGCTGTGTAATCATCGTGGCGTTCGGGGTTTGGGACGACCGCGTCGATCTTAGCTATCGAAGCAAACTCGTTGGCCAGCTGTTCGCCGCCCTTGCCGTTGTGTTAGGCGGGGATATTTGGTTTACCACTCTTCCGTTTCTCCCTGATGTGGAGGTGCCGGCATGGGTGGGGATGTGTGTCACCGTTCTGTTTCTTATTGGTGTCTCCAACGCTGTCAATCTGACGGACGGGTTGGATGGGTTAGCTGGTGGGCTGTCGTTCCTGACTCTATCTGGGATTGCCTATTTAGCCTATCTTTCCAATGATTCGACTGTCTTGTTCTTGACGGTCCCATTTCTTGGCGGGCTTTTGGGATTCCTACGCTACAACACCTATCCGGCTCGCATTTTCATGGGAGATGGCGGCAGCCAATTGTTGGGCTTCATCATGGGCGTGCTGGCTGTTCTGTTGACGGATTCGTCACATGGTCCGTTCACTCCCAGCCTCGCATTCTTTCTGTTGGGGTTGCCATTTCTGGACACGCTCGGCGTGACGGGACAGCGGTTGGCAGAAGGCCGTCCTCCATTCGTCGGCGACCGGGCGCACATTCACCATAAACTGCTTCGCTTTGGATTCACGCACTATGAGGCCGTGACCCTCATCTATGTGATTCAGGCAAGCATGTTGAGCTTGGCCTATGTCCTACGATGGCAGTCTGAGCTGGTTATCCTAGTACTCTATCTCACGATTGCGGGATCGGTCTTGATGTTGTTTATCGCAGCAGGGCGAGGACTGCTACCCAGTCTCACGGCACAAAGTGGTCATTTCCTCTCGAATGTGGTTGTGCGGCGAGTGATGAGTGGTCCATGGCTGACGAATCTGCCCATGCAATTTCTGGCCGTGATGGTGCCAGGTTTCCTCATTGTGCTGGTATTTGTCCCATCGAATGTGCCGGCCGATGTTGGGTACCTCTCGATCATCATTTTTGGGATTGTGTTACTCGGCCTCTCGCTCTCTCCTCGGATTGCGCCGTACTTTGTTCGTGGTGGGCTCTATGTTGGGACGACTTTCCTCCTCTATGTCTGTGAAGCGTCACGATATCAATCCATGTCCGCTGTTGCGATGCTCCACAATGCATTCTTTGTCGTGGTTGCCGTGATGGTCATCTTGAGTCTCCGGTTCAATGAGGAGAATCGCTTTCAAACCACACCGCTCGATTATCTGATGGTGTTCTTGGCGGTGACTTTCCCGCTGCTTCCCGAAGTGAGCTCCGATATTGCGCATCTGGGTATCTTCGCCGCCAAGCTAATGGTGCTCTTCTTTTCTTTTGAGTTGCTGTTCCATGCTTTTGCCAACCGTGTCCGACAGCTTGGTCTTGTATCGCTCTGGATTCTGTTCGGGCTCGGAATTCGGATTTTGTTGTAGCAAGACGAGTTACGTAATAACCTAGGCTTATGCGTGTACCATTTTTGTATAGCAGTAGTCGGGAGATGTTTGGCATGCGCGTGATGAGCGGAATCATTCTTCTGGCCGCCGTCACACTGACAGCGTGCGGTGGTCCTGAGGAAAGAAAAGCGAAGTACCTTGCCAAGGCGAATGAGTACATAGACGCAGCCAACTATCCCAAGGCCCGGGTCGCCCTGAGAAACGTGCTAAAGATCGATCCCAAAGACGCGGAGGCCTACTATCTCTTTGCTCAAGTCGAAGAAAAAGAGAAAAACTGGCGCAATGCTGTTCAGCTGTATCAGGAGGCTGTGCGCCTGGTCCCCGATCATGCGGCCGCCCTCATTACTCTGGCGAAGTACTATCTTGAAGCAAGACTGACGGAGCAGGTGGTTCAAGCAGCGGACACGGTGCTCAAAAAAGATCCCCGCAATCCGCAGGCCAGTGCGCTGAAAATTGCGGCTCAGGCCGTAACGGAAGCAGCCATTCCTTCGGTCATTCCCAACGCGGAGGCACTGGCGAAGGAGTTTCCAACAGACCCAGATGTTGCCATCCTACTCGCGACATTGTACGGCCAACAACGGCGCTATAGGGAAGCGGAGACGACGTTGAGGCGTGCCCTTGACTCCCATCCGAGGGACCTAGATCTTTTGAATAATTTGAGCAGGATCTTGACGCAAGCCAACAATATGGCCGGTGCCGAGGCTGTTATGCGGTTGATGGTCGCGGCTGAACCGACATCCATTGATCATCGAGTAAGACTTGCCCGCTTCTATGTCGGACAGGGGGCGCAGAATAAAGCGGAAGCTGTGTTGCGAGAGGCAATCGCACTGGATCCAAACAGCGAACAGCGGAGGATCATGCTCGCGGAGTTGTTTGTGAACACAAAGGATGTGGCCGCTGCCGAACAGGTGCTTCTTGATGCGGCGGAGCAAATCCCGCATTCAACCCACATCCAATTCGGGCTCAGTGCGCTCTACAGAAAGGGCGGACAGGACCTCAAGGCTCGTCAGCGCTACGCACTATTGGTCAAGGAGTACACAGACAAACCTGTCGGCCTGGAAGCCAAGATCAAACTGGCAGAGATGGATTTTGTGGAAGGGAAGCAGGTTGACGCGGAACGTCAGGTGCAGGAGGTGTTGAAGTCCAACCCTCGCTCATCGGATGGACTGATTCTTACAGGACGTATGGCATTGACCAGACGAAACGGAAAAGAAGCGGTGCAGGCGTTTCGCACCGTTCTGCACGATCAGCCAGAGTTGGCCACGATTCACTATCTCCTTGGCCGGGCCTATCAGTTGACCGGAGACACGAATCTTGCGAAAGACAGTTTTGAGCGGGCTGTAACGCTGTATCCAGACCAGATGGATGCGAAACGGTCTCTAGCCGTTCTTGAGAGCAAGAGCGGTCGTTATCAGCAGGCTCGCGCTCGGCTCGATGACTTGCTGAAACAGCGTCCCGATGATGTGATTGCTCTCGACATGCTGATGACGCTGGACCTGGTCACGAAGAATTGGCAGGATGCCGAACAGACATTGGCGCGGCTTCGCCAGATATCCACCGGCAATAATCCTTTGGCCTTGTTAGCCGAAGGGCGGTTTCATGAGGCTCAGCGTCGTCTGAGCGAGGCGAGGCGAGCCTATGAGCGCGCAACGGCACTGGCTCCGAACGAACCAGAGCCACTGTTGTCTCTCGTGAAGGTAGAGGTAGCGTTAGGACAAGCATCGCAGTCCAGAGCCCGTCTGGAAGCTCTTCTTGCTTCCCGCAAGGACCATTCGTTTGCGCATGGATTACTGGGAGAGGTCTTGGTCCTCACGCGAGAGTATGAAGGGGCAGTATTCCACTATCGGGAGGCCGTACGAGTAAATCCAAAGTGGATGACGCCCTGGCTCAACTGGGCCATGTTGTCGCTGTCCCAGAGGAAACCGGATATAGCCATACAGGTTCTAGGAGAAGGGCTCAAGGCCAACCCTGAGAGCGAGGAGTTGCACATGCTGTTGGCCTCTGCGCGCTCCGAGCAAGGACAGATCGATCTTGCTATAGCTGCATATGAGACGACCTTGCGGCTGAATTCTCGAAACCTGCTGGCGGCGAATAACCTGGCAGTTCTACTTGTGGACCACAAGCGTGATCCATCGAGTTTGCAAAGGGCCTTTTCGCTCAGTCGAGATTTTGAAAAAGAGGCGCCGCATCCTCTCTTTATCGATACGCTCGGCTGGGTGCGATTTAAGATGGGGCAACAGGAAGAGGCAATTCGGTTGATGAAAGATGCCGTCGCCAAATCTCCGGACATGTCTGTCCTGAATTATCATCTTGGGATGGCATTGTTTCAGTCTGGTCAACGTGTCGAGGCCCGTACTTATTTGTCAAAGGCGCTCAAGAGTTCCGATTCATTCGAAGGGCGGCAAGACGCAGAGCAGGTGCTCGCCCAACTAAGGGGGTAAGGATAATTTATGTTTCGTTCAGTGCGAGTATTGTTGATTAGGGGGGTGATGGCTGCTGCCGTTGCGATGATGGCGATGCCTGTGCATGCAGATGATGCCATACCGCCTGCGTTGGTGTTGCAACTGGATCCAGGATACCGGCTTGGCGCAGAGGATGTTTTGCTGGTATCGGTCTGGAAGGATGAACAGTTGACGCGAGAGGTGGTGGTTCGTCCAGACGGCATGTTTTCGTTTCCCCTCGTCGGCGATATACAGGCGGAAGAGCGAACGGTCGAGGACATTCGCGGCGATCTCGTGAAACGGCTGATCAAGTATATTCCGAATCCCAATGTGTCCATTGCGGTCACGAAAGTGATCAGTTACAAGGTCTACGTCGTCGGACGAGTGAATAAGCCGGGTGAGTATGTGGTCGGCCATTACACCGATGTGCTGCAGGCGCTCAGCCTGGCTGGCGGACTCACTCCGTTTGCTGCAGAAAACGAGATCAAGGTCATGCGTCGAGTGAGAGGGGAACAATACGCCATTCCCTTTCGCTATGGAGATGTGCGGAAAGGCAGAGATCTGGAGCAGAACATCATTCTCCATCGTGGTGACGTGGTCATGGTGCCTTGAGCAACGTCACGTCTATGCGACCGAGTTGCAAGGGAAGAGGTCATGGGTGGAGTCGAAGCGACATTGTTTATTGTGTTTTCGTGGCGGTGATCATGACGGCCAATATGGCGCCGAGAAGCGAGGCTGCTGAATGGTCACTCGCACCTTCTATCGGTGCCAAAGGGGTCTATAACAGCAACTTGCTCTTGACCCCTCTACCTCATGACAAGACCTA
>Ga0105164_10000166_pt1 | contig 49509 bp, 49 predicted proteins | sample VDWuncwatermetaG_FD_89674 | JGI IMG/M metagenome (GOLD analysis project Ga0105164, IMG submission 89674) | Wastewater microbial communities from Netherlands to study Microbial Dark Matter (Phase II) - VDW unchlorinated drinking water | ecosystem: Environmental > Aquatic > Freshwater > Drinking...
ATTCGGGATTCGGGATTCGGGATTCGGGATTCGGGAAAACCGCTGCGTCGATTTTAACGGAATCCCATATCCCGAATCCTTAATCCTGCTTTTGTTTGTATTCGCACAAATCCGCAATGATGCACTCGCCGCATTTCGGTTTGCGCGCTTGGCAAATATAGCGGCCATGCAAAATCAGCCAGTGATGCGCATCGAGTAGAAATTCTTTCGGAATGACTTTGAGCAACTTTAATTCCACTGCCAACACGTCTTTGCCAGGAGCTAAATTGATGCGATTCGCCAGCCTAAAAATATGCGTATCGACCGCCATAGTGGGCTGACCAAACGCGGTATTCAAAATCACATTAGCAGTCTTGCGACCCACGCCGGGTAAGGCTTCCAAAGCCTCGCGCGTCTGCGGTACGATGCCTTGATGATGTTGCAATAGCAGCGCGCAGGTTTGCATCACATGTTTAGCTTTGGTTTTATACAAGCCGATACGTTGGATAAATTCACGCAGTTTTTCTTCGCCTAAATCCAGCAGTGTTTGCGGCGTATTCGCAACGGGAAAAAGTTGCCGCGTAGCGAGATTGACGCTGATGTCGGTGGCTTGCGCGGACAACATTACCGCAATTAAAAGTTCAAAAGGGGAGCTGTATTCCAGCTCGGTTTGCGGATGCGGATTGTGTGCGCGCAAGCGCGAGAAAATCTCAATGCGTATCGCTTTATTCACGTTTAAGCTGTAGTCGCAATCGGAATGACGCGCTGTTTGTCATTTTCTGCTGCACGCAGGGTCATGTAGTTTTTACCTGCAATTAGCAAGCCCAACACGATAAAAGCACCGGGTGGCAGGATGGCTAACAGGAAGCCGTGATAGTCCGACACTACCGTCACTACCATCGCTTTGGCGTTCGCCCCGAACACCATGTCTAGCCCCGCCAGCAGCGTACCGTGCCCAAAAATTTCGCGTATGCCGCCCAATACCGCCAGTACGGCAGTTAAGCCCAACCCCATTGCCAAGCCGTCGATGGCAGATTGAAAGGGGGGTTGTTTCGAGGCAAAGGCTTCGATGCGTGCCAGCACGATGCAGTTGGTGGTAATCAGCGGGATAAAAATGCCGAGCACTAAATACAGCGGATGCAGCCAAGCATTCATAGCAAATTGTATGCAGGTCACCAGCACCGCAATGATCAAAATAAATACCGGAATGCGCGCTTCATTGGGGATGGTGGCGCGTATTGGCGCAATAGCGGCTCCCGACAATGCCATCACCAGCGTGGTTGCCAGCCCTAAACTCACCGCGTTCACCACCGAGCTGCTCACCGCCAAAATTGGACACAAACCGAGCAGTTGCACCACGCCAGTGTTTTGCTTCCACAAGCCGTTATAAAAAATATCTTTTAGGTCTTGGTAGCTCATTTTTTATCTCCTAATTGCGCACTGTTGGCAGCGGCAAATAATTCATCGCGATGCAGCGCGAAATACTGTAAGGCGTGATGCGTGGCCTTCACCACCGCGCGCGGCGTGATGGTCGCACCCGCCATGTAGTCAAATTGCCCGCCGTCTTTTTTAACCTGCCAATCGGCATCGCGTTGCGGCAACAGAGCTTTGCCATCGAAGCCGTGTATCCACGCGCTCTTAGCTAGCTCGATGTAGTCGCCTAAGCCGGGTGTTTCTTTGTGTTCCACCACGCGCACGCCGCCTAATGTGCCGTTGGCTTGAATCGCGATGATGAGGCTGATGCGACCGCTATAACCATCGGGGGCAATGGCTTCTAACACCACAGCGGCGGGCTGGTTTTGCAGGCGCGCGCGGTAGGCGGTGCTGACAGCTTTCGTGCCTAACAACGCATCAGCGGCGAGGCTTTGCCTGTCCGCCACAATGTCGTTATCAAAGCTGGCGGCAGGGACGAGTTGCCCGATGAGTTTGAGCTTTTCTTGTTGCTCACTTTTCTCGATGCGATCTTTGGTTTGCAAATAGGTCATCGCCAAAACCGACGTGCCGATAAGGGTAAAAAACAGCATATTGCCTGCGGTTAAAAATGCCGCTTTGGCGAGCGTGCGTCTCACGATTTTTGCTCCTTTTTGCCGAATACTTTGGGCTGCGTATAAGCATCAATCAGCGGCACGCAAATGTTCATCAGCAACACCGCGAACGCCATGCCGTCAGGGAATGCACCGAACACGCGAATTAAATAGGTCAGCAACGCCGCGCCTGCGGCAAAAATCAGTTTGCCTTTATGCGTGGTCGGGCTGGAAATTGGGTCGGTCAAAATAAAGAACGCGCCCAACATCGCTGCGCCAGAAAACCAATGGAACACAGGCTGTACATAGTGGGTCGGGTCTGCCAAATGGAACACGCCCGCGATTAAAAACAGCGTGCCCAAATAGGCGACAGGCAAGTGCCAAGAAATAATCCGCGTCGCCAATAAATACAGACCGCCGATGAGAAAACCAATCGCCACCATCTCGCTGCCATGTCCCGCCAAGCTGCCAAAAATCGGCTGAGTGAGAATCTCGCTGACCGGATGCGCGAGATGTAATTGTGTCTTCAGCGTGTCGAGTGGCGTTGCCATTGTCACCGCGTCCAGCTTGATGCCGTCTGGAAGTGCGCCCGTAAACAGGTAGTGTAATTGCTGCATAAAACTCAGCTCGGCAGCTCCCATATTGAGCGGCGCAATCCAATGCGTCATCTGCACGGGGAATGACACAATCAGCACCGCGTAAGCAACCATGGCGGGATTAAACGGGTTGTTGCCTAAGCCGCCGTAAAGATGTTTGGCAATCGCAATCGCGAATGCCGTGCCGACCACTACTAACCACCAAGGTGCGAGGGGTGGAATGGACAAGGCGATGAGCACTGCTGTGAGCAGCGCGCTGTTGTCTTTTAAGAACGGCATGACGGGGCGATTGCGCAATTTCAACATCGCCGCTTCCACCGCTAGCGCAGTGATACTCGCCAGCGTAATCGACACCAAAATTGCTGGTCCGAAATACCACACATAAATTGCGATGCCCGGAAGCAACGCCAAAATGACTTTGAGCATGATGGCGGAGACGCTGTCGGACTTGCTAATAAACGGTGAAAAAAATGCGCTCATATAAACCTCTCAAAATCCATTTGTTTGGGCGAATCGCGGTGTCGCGTGCTCGCTCATTCCTTGTCTATCTATCCGATATGCCTGCGTCATTCGCTGCGCGGCTCCTTGCGCTTCATCCCAAAAAATGAATTTTGAGAGGTTTAAGAACGTGTTTATTTTTCTGCTTCAACATCGGTCGCCGCTAACTCGTGGATGCGCGCGCGGCGGGCTTCGATGTCGGCGATTTCTGCTTGTTGTTGCGGTGTGAGTTGCTCGGTATTTTTCGGTTTGGCGGCCGCAGCTTGCTGTTGCGCATTGGCAATCGCAGCTTGGATTTTCGCCTGTGCGTCGTCTTGTGGCGCACTCACTGCGGTGGCGGTGACAGGCTGCGCCGCAGCAACCTTAGCCGCTTCAATTTTGGCAGCAGCAGCGGCTTTTTCTTTCGCCGCGAGTTTTTCGGCCTTCTCGATTTTTTCCCGTTCGGTGCGATATTCACGGAATTCAAATCGTTCACGTGCCGCATCAGCGGCAGTTTTTTCGCTTTCGCGCGCCCAAATTTCGCTCTTGGCAAAACGATAATACTGAACCAAGGGAATGCTGCTAGGGCAAACATAGCTGCACGCGCCGCACTCGATGCAATCGAATAAATTAAATTCTTGTGCCTTGCCGAAATCTTTAGCCTTGGCGAACCAATACAAATCTTGCGGCTGGAGTTCGGAGGGGCAAACATCCGCGCAGCGTGTGCAACGGATGCACGGCATGGCGGGTGGCGCAGGCGGAAACAATTTAGGCGAGGACGCGATGATGCAGTTGGCGGCTTTGACGATAGACACATCTGAATTGGGCAACGGCAAGCCCATCATCGGCCCGCCCATAATGCTGCTGTTGGTGTCAGGTAGTGCGTCTGCGTAAGTCAATAAATCGCGCACGGGTGTGCCTATCAGCACTTCTAAATTTTGTGCGTTTTTGACGTTGCCTGTGACGGTGACGATGCGCGCCACGAGCGGCTCGCCGAATTGCAGGGCGCGATAAATACTTTGCGCGGTGGCGACGTTAAAACATTGCACGCCTTTGTCGGTCGAGCGCACGCCAGCGGCGACTTCGATGCCCGTCAACACGCGGATTAGTTGCTTCGCGCCGCCACCTGGGTAGAGCGTTGGTACGGCGACGACTTGGATATTGTCAGCACTTACGCGTGCTGCGATTTGCATGGCGAGAATGGCTTCGGGTTTATTGTCTTCAATGCCGATGATAATTTCTTCTGCCGCTAATGCCCAACGCATGATTTCTGCGCCTTTGATAATTTCCTCGGCGCGTTCGCGCATCAGCATGTCGTCGCAAGTGATATAGGGCTCGCATTCCGCGCCGTTAATCACCAGCGTTTTAATCGCATGTTTGCCGATGCGTAATTTCAAATCGCTCGGAAACACCGCGCCGCCCAAGCCCACCACGCCCGCCATGCGCAACACTTTGCGCACTTGTTCTGGATTCGCGCTGCGGTAGTCGGTGGTTTCGCGCGCGATCCATTCATCTTTGCCATCGGGAATCAGCGTCGCGCATAAGTCAGGCAAGCCCGATGCGTGTGCCACCACTTGCATTCCAATTTCCGAAATTGTGCCTGAGGTGCTGGCGTGAATTGCGCTGGAAATGCCGTCTTCGGGCAAGCCGATGAGCTGACCTTTCAATACATAGTCGCCCACTTGCACCAACGGTTTGGCAATGTTGCCAACGTGTTGGTGAAAGGGAATCACCAGCTTGGCAGGCAGCGGCAAACGCGCAATCGGCGTGCGGGTTGATTCGGTTTTATGGGTGGGCGGATGCACGCCGCCGTGGAATTTATGCAGAGTTTTCATTAGGCGGGGGTGAGTGCGTAAACGGGATATTTCCATTTCCAGTTGGTGATTTTTTCTTCTATCACCACCATGCTGATGCAATCGACGGGGCAGGGCGCGAGACACAATTCGCAGCCCGTACATTCGGCTTGTACGATGGTGTGCATCTGTTTTGCTGCGCCGACAATCGCATCAACGGGGCAGGCTTGGATGCACAAAGTGCAGCCGATGCAGGTGTTCTCATCAATGAACGCGAGCGATTTTGGCTTAGGCGCGTTGGTATCGCCGCCAAACGGAATGAACTCTTTATTGAGTAACTCGGCGAGTTTGCGGATGCCTTCTTCGCCGCCCGGCGGGCAGCGATTGATGTCCGCCTCATCCGCCGCAAGTGCCGTGGCATAAGGCATACAGCCGGGGAAGCCGCATTGTCCGCATTGCGTCTGCGGCAAAATCGCATCAATTTTATCGACCAGCGGATTGCCTTCGACGCGGAATTTAATCGCTGCAAAACCCAACACCGCACCGAGCAAAATGGCGATGCCCGACATAACTAATAACGCGCTTAACATTATTTAACCAATCCCGAAAAGCCCATAAAAGCCAAGCTCATCAAGCCCGCTGTGACCATCGCAATCGCCGAGCCTTTGAAGATGCTAGGAACATCCGCGCCGTCTAAGCGTTCGCGGATGCCCGCGAATAACACCATCACCAGCGTGAAACCTAACGCGCTGCCCAAGCCAAACCACAAGGCCTTGAGCAGGGTGTATTGCAATTCGTTTTGCGCGATGAGCAGCGGCACGCCCAACACCGCGCAGTTGGTGGTAATTAGCGGCAAGTAAATGCCTAGCACTTGATACAACATCGGGCTGGCTTTTTTGATGTACATCTCGGTGAATTGCACGATGCCCGCGATAACCACGATAAACGACAGCGTGGACAAATACGTCAGCTCAAAAGGCACGAGTAAAAAGTGGTAAATCAGATAGCTCGCGCCCGATGCCAGCGTCAACACGAACGCGGTTGCCGCGCCCATGCCAATCGCCGCTTCGAGTTTTTTCGATACGCCCATAAACGGGCAAAGACCGAGAATTTTAACCAGCACGATGTTGTTCACAAACACCGCACCTATAAGGATTATGAGATATTCAGACATTATTTTGCCCAAGAAAATAGGCGCGGATTATCACCTGATTCATATTCCGTATCAATGCGAAGCTGGGCATATTGATATAACTTTTGCTTGTAATGAGGGTGCTTGAGTGTTGGATTTAAGCCATCGCCGCTAACGCCGTATTGAAGGTCGCGCTGGGGCGCATCGCGGCTGAGGTTTTAGCAAAATCAGGATGGTAGTAGCCGCCCATATCGACGGCTTTACCTTGCGCGGCGATGAGTTCGGCATTGATTTTGGCCTCGTTGTCGCTAAGTGCTTTAGCCAGTTGGGTAAAGCGCGCTTGGATGGTTAGATCGGTCGTTTGCGCTGCCAAGGCTTGTGCCCAATACAAGGCTAAGTAGAAGTGGCTGCCGCGATTGTCAAGTTCGCCAACTTTACGGGCGGGCGATTTGTTGTTATCCAAAATTTTACCCACGGCAATATCAAGGCTATCGGCTAACACTTGCGCGGCGGGGTTGTGGAAGGTGTGCGCGAGATGTTCGAGCGATACGCCCAACGCCAAAAATTCGCCTAAAGAATCCCAACGTAAATAGCCTTCTTGTCGGAACTGTTGCACATGCTTAGGTGCAGAGCCGCCTGCGCCTGTTTCAAACATGCCGCCGCCATTCATCAGCGGCACGATGGACAACATTTTCGCGCTGGTGCCGAGTTCTAAAATCGGGAATAAATCGGTGAGGTAGTCGCGCATCACATTGCCTGTCACCGAGATGGTGTCCAAGCCTGCGCGGATGCGTTCGATAGAAAGTTTGATGGCGGCTTCAGGCGATAAAATTTGGATGTCTAAACCTTGTGTGTCGTGGTCTTTGAGATACTTTTCCACTTTGAAAATAATTTGCGCATCGTGTGCGCGTTGTTTGTCCAGCCAAAAAATAGCGGGTGTGGCAGTGAGGCGCGCACGCGTTACGGCGAGCTTGACCCAATCTTGAATCGGCGCGTCTTTGGCTTGGCACATGCGGAAAATATCGCCCGTTGCGACAGCTCGTTGCATCAATATCTTGCCAGTCGCATCGACGACTCGTACCGCCCCGTTGGTCGCGATTTGGAAAGTCTTGTCATGCGATCCGTATTCTTCCGCTTGTTGCGCCATCAACCCTACGTTCGGTACCGAGCCCATGGTCTTTGGGTCGAACGCGCCATGCGCTTTGCAATCGTCGATGACGATTTGATAAATGCGTGCGTAGCAACGATCGGGAATCATCGCCAGCGTGTCGTGCAACTTGCCGTCCACGCCCCACATTTTTCCTGAATCGCGAATCATCGCGGGCATCGACGCATCAACGATGATGTCGGAGGGTACATGTAAATTAGTAATACCTTTATCGGAATTGACCATCGCCAATTCGGGGCGCGTTAAGTAGGTCGCTTGAATATCCGCCTCAATTTCAGCGCGTTGCGCGTCGGGCAAAGTGGCAATTTTTGCGTACAAATCGCCTAAGCCGTTGTTGACGTTTACGCCTAATTGTTTAATCACCGCCGCGTGTTTAGCGAACACGTCTTTGAAATAAACCGTCACCGCTGCGCCAAACATAATCGGATCTGAAATCTTCATCATGGTGGCTTTGAGATGCAGCGACAGCAACACGTTTTGCTGTTTTGCGGCGTGCATTTGCGCTTCATAAAAATCGCGCAACGCCTGGATGCTCATCACATTGGTGTCGATGACTTCACCTAGCAACACCGCTGTTTTTTCTTTTAATAGGGTAATTTTTCCGTCATCTGCGACCAGTTCGATGCGCAGATTTCCCGCCTCTTCAAGGGTCACCGATTGCTCGCTGCCGTAAAAATCTTGCGCGCTCATGTGCGCGACTTGGGTTTTAGAATCGGCCGCCCATGCGCCCATTTTGTGGGGATTTTTTTGCGCATATTTTTTTACCGACAGGGCGGCACGGCGATCGGAATTGCCTTCGCGCAACACGGGATTCACCGCGCTGCCCAGCACTTTGCTGTAACGCGCTTTGATGGCTTTGTCGGCATCGCTTTGCGCATCGTCGGGATAATTCGGCACGTTGTAACCTTGCGCTTGCAGCTCTTTAATCGCGGCTTTGAGTTGCGGCGGGGTGGCACTGACATTGGGTAATTTGATGATATTGGCCTCGGCTTGCAAAGTTAGCGCGCCCAATTCGCTCAAGGCATCCGCGACTTTTTGCCCATCAGTTAAATGTTCTGGAAAGTTTGCCAAAATGCGTCCCGCCAAGGAAATATCGCGCGTCTGCACGCTGATTCCCGCCGCCTTAGTAAAGGCTTGCACGATGGGCAACAAGGAATAAGTTGCCAGCGCGGGGGCTTCGTCAACTAGGGTATAAATAATTTTATGCGAGCTCATTGCGGCGTCCTTTATCAAAAAAATCTCTGGGTTAGCGCGCGACACAAGCGCGCTAAAATGCGCGACTGCGTGAGTCGCTAACTGTTATTTTGGAGTGCTATGGGAAATATTTTGCTGTTCAACAAACCGTTTGGCGTGATTTGCCAATTCAGTCGCGATGGCATTCATCCAACGCTCGCCGATTATATCGCGCTTCCCGACTTTTATCCCGCAGGACGCTTAGACACCGACAGCGAAGGCTTGTTGGTATTGACCGACGACGGCATTTTGCAACATCGCATTACCGACCCGAAACACAAATTGGCGAAAACTTATTGGGTGCAAGTCGAAGGGCTGGCGAGTGAGAGCGCATTGCAAAAATTGCGCGCGGGCGTGTTACTCAAAGACGGTATGACCTTACCCGCCGAGGCCGAAATAATCGTTGAACCTGCGCAACTTTGGCCGCGCAATCCGCCGATACGCGAACGCAAAACGATTGCAACGAGTTGGCTAAAATTGACCATACGCGAAGGCAGAAATCGCCAAGTGCGGCGTATGACAGCGGCAGTCGGGCTGCCGACTTTGCGTTTAATCCGCTACGCGATAGGCGAGTGGACACTAGATAATTTAGCTTTGGGGGCGTGGCATAAAACGGCAAGTTAGCATCTCGATTAAGGAAATTACCAGCTTCTATATCCATCACAGACTAGATGAAAGGCAATAGCCTGCGACAACAGGTCGCGAAGCGGCTTGTGGCGGTGTAGGCTCTCGTACTCGAAGGTGAGCCGTCAGGTTATGCCGAAACCCACAATTTTTGCCAAGAGGCTCAATATGAGTATTACGAATTGGCCAAGTAGTGAACGTCCACGCGAAAAACTTTTAGCGCGCGGCGCGGCAGCGTTGTCCGATGCGGAGTTGTTAGCGATTTTTTTGCGCACTGGTGTGGTGGGTAAAAGCGCGGTGGATTTAGCGCGTGAGTTGCTCAATCGCTTCGGTAATCTCACCCAATTATTTGCCACCAGCGAGGCGGATTTTTGCGCGGTGCACGGCATGGGGCAGGCAAAATTTGTGCAGTTGCAAGCAGTGTTGGAAATGTCGCGGCGCGCGTTACACGAGCAATTGCAAGGCGGTGATGTGTTGAATGCGCCAGGAGCGGTGCGCGATTATTTGCAGCTTCGGTTACGCAGCCGTCAGCAAGAGGTATTCGTTGCCTTATTTTTGGATACACAACATCGCGTGTTAGCCGTAGAAGAGCTGTTTCAAGGCACACTCAGTCAAACCAGTGTTTATCCGCGCGAGGTGGTCAAGCGCGCGCTGGCACACAATGCCGCCGCCGTTATCTTCGCGCACAATCATCCCTCTGGTATCGCCGAACCCAGTCACGCCGATGAACTCATTACCAGCATCCTTAAGCAAGCGTTGGCTTTAGTCGAGGTGCGGGTGTTGGATCATTTCATCGTGGCTGGCGGCGCGACACTGTCATTCGCGGAGCGCGGTCTGCTGTAGTGAGTTGAGCCAGCCAAACTTGCGCGCCCCCAGAGTGATGATTTGCGCACCAAATCAGTGCTTTTTTTCGTGCCTGATAAAAAAATTGCACCATTTTGGTTCGTGCTGCGCATAGTCATTCCTAAAAAAAACTTCATACTGTTTTGCATCAATTACTTAAAAAGTTGGAACGTATCTTGCTTCAAGAACCGCTTTTGCACTAAAGGGAGAAACTGATGGAAAACTTAGCAAGCAGCCATGACGCATTATTCATTTTGCTCGGCGCGATTATGGTGTTGGCGATGCACGCGGGATTTGCCTTTTTAGAATTAGGCACGGTGCGTAAAAAAAATCAGGTCAACGCGCTGGTGAAAATTTTTACTGACCTCGCCGTCTCGACTTTGGCGTATTTTTTCATTGGCTATATGGTTGCTTATGGCGTGAATTTTTTTGCAGGCGCAGAAGAATTAGCCGTTAAAAATGGCTATGAATTGGTCAAGTTTTTCTTTTTGCTAACCTTTGCGGCGGCGATTCCTGCCATTGTGTCGGGCGGCATTGCCGAGCGCGCCAAACTCAACCCACAAATGGCGGCGACGTTCATGTTGGTCGGCTTTGTTTACCCTTTCTTTGAGGGCATCGCATGGAATCATCGCTTTGGTATTCAGGACTGGTTGCACGCCACGTTTGGCGCGGAGTTTCACGACTTCGCAGGTTCGGTGGTGGTTCACGCAGTAGGCGGTTGGATAGGCTTGGCGGCGGTGCTGTTGCTGGGTGCGCGGCGCGGTCGTTACAACAAAGAAGGCCGCGTTTCAGCGCATCCACCGTCGAGTATTCCGTTCTTGGCGTTGGGCGCATGGATACTGACTGTGGGTTGGTTTGGCTTCAATGTGATGTCGGCGCAAACCGTAGCGAATATCAGCGGTCTGGTCGCGGTGAATTCCTTGATGGCGATGGTGGGCGGCACTTTAGTGGCGTTATGGTTTGGCAAAAACGATCCTGGCTTTTTGCATAACGGTCCTCTCGCAGGCTTGGTTGCGGTATGCGCGGGCTCAGATTTAATGCACCCCATCGGCGCGCTTATTGTTGGCGGTGTGGCGGGTGGATTATTTGTGGTGATGTTCACACTGACGCAAAATCGCTGGAAAATTGATGACGTGTTAGGCGTGTGGCCGTTGCACGGTTTGTGTGGCGCGTGGGGCGGTATCGCGGCAGGCATTTTTGGTATGAAAGCCCTGGGTGGTATCGGCGGTATTAGTTTTATGGCGCAACTGATTGGCACGCTAATGGGCATTAGCATTGCTTTTATCGGCGGTTATGTGGTGTATGGGGTGCTGAAAAAATGGGTGGGAATTCGCTTGGATGCGGAAGAAGAATTTAATGGTGCGGATTTATCTATTCATAAAATCAGCGCAACACCCGAACGAGAATCGGGCTGGTAAGACAGCATCTTGTTGCGTCCCTGTCTAACAGCACGCCCCTAAAGCGGGTGCGCTGCGCGATTTCAAGATGAAAAAAACCCACCGCGCAACGGTGGGTTTTTTATTCAGACTAGGTTGCGGGGCTTACACACTCGCGGCACGCATCCGGTCAATTTTCTCAATAGCAGCCTGATATAAATCATGGTCAGAATCGGGGTTGTTGCGGTCTGGATGATGGGCACTGCGGATTTTTTTCAGTGTCGTCATGCAATCTGGCAAGTCGTGCACCTTGGTCACGCGATCACCATTCTTGACCATCACGCGTTGCAGCTCCGTCTCTGCGTCTGCGCGCGTGTCATATAAAGTCTTGCTGCCAAGCCGCCAATTATTTTGGTTTTTGCGTGGCGATAGTTTTTCCTTACCATCAAACCAGACCCAGCGGCCTGTTTCGGCATCCTGTTCAAATTGCACCGTGGTGATGGCATAGGTGTAAACCGGCGGCTCGATTTCCTTGGCAAATAAATTGATGACCTTGGCGACTGTTCCGACGTTGATGAGGTAATACGCGCCGGCCTCATGCGGGCAGAATCCGCTGCTCTGCGTTGGCGCAGGGAGCTTACTTGATGAATTCATTGCAGCCAGGCGGCTGAGTGCTTTGCGTTGTGCGTTGGTCACGGGTATTGCTCCTTATATTTAGTTGAAAACCACCCGCTCTTTTGCTAAAGGGCGGGCTTATGCAACGTTTAGTCTGCCAAAATGGCTGCGCAGCGATGATGTTTTGCGCCTAAGTCGTTGCTGAAATTATCGTCGCCAGTGGTCAGGGACTGATTCGCTCGAAAAACGAAAGGCCACCAGCAAGGATGGCCTGATTGTTTGCTGTGACTGACTCCCTGAGCGGGCTTAGTATCTGCGACCTGCAAATTAACGGTCGTATTAGTAAGTCAGCACTGCGAGTATCAATCAATTAAATCAATTAAATCAGTTGCATAATTATACGACACCCGATGTAACTATGCTGCATATTGCCGAAGTTAGCGTTGAAAATAACAAAATCATAGCTACGAGCATTGCTAATTAAGCGCGATTATTCAAGATTTAATTGTTCGCAACTTGTTATTCGTCGCTCAAACGAATCTCGCTAACCACCATTTCACCTAAAACTGTTCCGTCGCGATCGAGCTGGCTAATTTTTACTGGCAGCAAGCGGTACGCCACGCCCAGCCAGACTTCTAGACCTTCTTCATGGGGCGCGTGAATTTTGCGAAAGGGGATCGCCATGATTGTCCCTAAGCCGCTATTGATTTCTTGTGGCTCACCTATTTCTAGCTGGTAGCGTTCTAGTTTTTTACCGTTGCTAATCGACATGGTGAGCGCGTCTTGTGTGACATCGAGCTGCGAAAGTTGATATAAAAAGCTCACAAAATCTTGGCTTTGAGAGGGTAAAGGCACGCTAATACCTGATGAGAAGTTAAGTGTCTCAGTTGCCCAAGCAAAATCTGCTTGTATGACCTCTTTACCACTGGAGGTCATTTTTGCTTCACTGAATTTTTCAGGCTGCAAACCGATGGCGTGGTAACGCCCTGTGCTTGTTTGCGTTAAGTTAAATTTTTTGAACAGTCCCACGAGTCCAGTGGTGTTCACGTTGACGCTTAAAACATAATGCTGATCATCGCTGACTTCTAATCGGTGTACCGCCTCTCCAATTATAAAACTCGTGCCTTTGTAAACCGTAAATTTAAGTTGTGCATGTTTAGGCAAAGGGTGGGCGGGCGGCGCAGGCGGTGCTGCTACAACGGTTTCGGCTGGCAGCTCTGGCACCGCCGCAGCGTTGCCAGCATCGGCGAGTTCAGTTGAACTAGGCTCCGCCGCTGCATCGGCTGCGGGTGGCTCGCTAGGCGTAACAGGCGTTGCCGCAACAGGTGCAGGGCGAGCTGGCTTGGGTCGCGGCTTTGGGCGGACAGGCTTAGGTGCTGCGACGCGTGTTGGCAACGGTTCGAGTTTCGCCAGCAGCGGTGGCAAGGGTGGCTCTATCGGTGCGGGTGGCTCTATCGGCACGGAGAAAATGAGTAGGCCGTGCAGAGCCAAGGACAATGCAATGGCGAAGCTGATGCGCGCAAGCGATGAACTCGGAATCAGGCTCACGGCGTGACGTGAATGCTTTGCAAAATTTGTTTGAGCTGGTCGCCATCGCCGTCGGTTACGACGACTTTAGCGGGCAAGAAATGCTGTTCTTTGGCAAGCCAAATTTGTGTGCGTGATTCGCCTGATTTGGCTTGGCTATCCAAATACAAGGTGTTGAATTTCCCTGCCGCACTGACCATCTCGCCTCCTGTCGCAACGCGGTAATGATAGTCATCTAGCTTGTTGCCATTGGTCATGGCGAAATCCAAATTGCTATCCACATTCAAGTGCAAAAACATAAATTGATACATTGCGCTTAGACGATCTTGTGTCCCAACTGGCAAGGCTTCCTCACGTTTTTGGCTAGCATTACTTAACGTTAATCGTTGCTTCGTCCAATCAAATTCGGCACGCGAATTTTTAGCATTATCCGCATCGCGTAAGTCTTCAAATAGTAGTGGTTGTAAGCCTTGTTCGTTAATCAGCCCGTGGCTGTTGATATGCACACGACCTGGGCGAAAAAAGGCTAGTAAGCCGAGCGGTTTAACGGTGCTAGTGAGTTGGTAATGCTGCTCATCACGACTAAAAACTTCGTCGATTTGCGCAATTGACAGGCTACCTTTGTAAACCAAATAAGTGGCTTGAACGCGGCTCGGTACAGTTGTCCAATCGGCTGCAATAGCAAGGTTACTCGCCGCTAATAGCAATAAAAAAAGCGCGCGCATGATTACTCTAGGCCAGGTGAAAACAGGGCGTGGCCGATTTGTTTGGTAAAGCCAAAATCGACCTTATCCAGCGCGTTGAGCGTGACTTGCTCTAGGCACAGCCAACGCACCGCTTGTACATAGACGCGATGCTCTTCTGCCAGCAAACGCTGACTGAGCGTTTCAGCCGTGTCATCTTGTAAAACAGCAATCGCCGCTTGAATAATAATCGGACCGTGATCTAAATCGGCACTGACAAAATGCACCGTGCAACCATGAATTTTTACACCATCGTCCAAAGCGCGCTGATGCGTGTGCATTCCAGTATAGGCGGGCAGCAGCGAGGGGTGAATGTTGATGAGCTTGCCGTAAAAATGCTGCACAAATCCCGCACTTAAAATCCGCATAAAGCCCGCCAAAATAATAAAGTCAGGCTGATACGCGTCTATGGTTTGCGCTAATGCCGCATCAAATAATTCGCGATTAGCAAACGCTTTATGCTCCACCACTGCGGTGGCGATGCCTTGTGCTTGTGCGATTTGCAAGCCTTGCGCATCGGCGCGATTACTAATTACCGCCGCAATCGTGCAAGGCAAATTGGCAGCGAGCAGAGCCTGCATATTGCTACCACGACCAGAAATGAGAATGACGATTTTTTTCATAGTTATTGAAACTGGGAAGTGGGACGGCTATGCCTAATGCCGCAAGGGCATTCCCACGAAAAAACGGAGCGAAAGCACCTGTTCTTGAATGAAGTGGTAAGTGGAAAAACCAGCGCTACGTCTTTGCCACTTACTGTTAAGGCTTAGCCTCGCCCCTCTTACCACTTCTCGTTTGTTAGCTTACTTGCGTTTGATGTTCGTCGCCGACGCGCGCGCGAATCACGCCGATGATTTTGGCATTTTCGCCTGCCGCATTGAGCTGCGCAATCGCTTTATCCGCATCAGCTTTCGCCACAATCACCACCATGCCGATACCGCAATTAAAGGTGCGATACATTTCTTGTTGCGCGACGTTGCCTTGTTCTTGTAGCCAATGAAACAACTTAGGCATAGACCAAGATTTTGCGTCGATTTGTGCCACCACATTGGCGGGCAACACGCGCGGCACATTTTCAGTAATTCCGCCGCCGGTGATATGCGCCATACCTTTGATGGTGAGTGCCTGCATCAATGCCAGCAAGGGTTTCACATAGATGCGCGTGGGGGCCATGATGACATCACGCAGCGTGCGGTCGCCGTCAAATTTCGCGTTCAAATCGGGATTGCTGCGCGCGATGATTTTGCGTACCAGCGAGTAACCATTGGAATGCGCGCCGTTGGATGCCAGACCTAGCACCACATCGCCCGCCACAATATGTTCGCCGGTGATGATGTTGGCTTTTTCCACCACACCGACGGCGAAGCCTGCCAAATCGTATTCGCCCACGGGATACATGCCTGGCATTTCAGCCGTTTCGCCGCCTATTAGCGCGCAACCTGCTTGTTCGCAGCCGCCTGCTATGCCTTTAATCACTTCAGTTGCAGCGGCGACATTGAGTTTGCCGCAAGCAAAATAATCGAGGAAAAATAACGGTTCAGCCCCTTGCACCAAAATATCGTTCACACTCATCCCGACCAAATCAATGCCGACGGTGTCGTGGATATTCAGTTCAAAAGCGAGTTTTAATTTTGTGCCAACGCCGTCTGTGCCTGACACCAAAACGGGTTCTTTATATTTTTTAGAAATTTCGACTAAGCCACCGAAACCGCCAATACCGCTCAACACTTCAGGACGCATGGTGCGTTTGGCATAAGGTTTAATGTTTTCGACTAATTGGTCGCCAGCATCTATATCAACGCCCGCATCGCGGTAGGAAAGGCTAGTGTGGGTGGTATTCAAGTTGAGTTCTCGCTTTCTAAAAGGTAAAGTGCGGCACATTTTTTTCAGCCGCGAATTTTACCCGAAATGACCACTTCTCGCTTTGCTGCCTTGCAATGGCTGTTGTTTATTGCCTTGCTAGGTGGTGTTTTTTATTTGCTCAGCCCGATTTTGCTGCCGTTTATTGCTGCTGCAATCTTGGCTTACATCTGTAATCCGCTAGTGAATCGGCTAGTGTGCGCCAAACTACCGCGCAGTTTGGCAGTGGTTTTAGTGATGCTCTGCTTGTTGATTGCGGCGGTGTTGTTGTTGTTAATTTTGTTGCCAATGCTGCAAAAAGAATTAGCCAATATGAGTAGTCGTTTGCCAATTATTATTGAGACTTTGCGCACGAAAATCTTGCCGCACTTACAGCAAATTTTTGGCAGTACTTTGCAATGGGATAGCAATGTGCTGAAAGCCTTTGCGCTAGAACATTGGCAAAGTGCGGGCGGCATCGCGGAGAAAATCTTGCCTTGGCTGTCGAGTAGCGGCGGGGCGATTGCGGCGGGCTTGCTAAATTTATTATTGATACCTGTGGCGATGTTTTATTTGCTGCGTGATTGGCCGCAATTGCTAAGCAAAATCGACGTGATGATTCCGCGCCACAGCCATGCAAAATTTAGCCAAATTACTTATGAAATTGACACGGTGTTAGCCGAATTTTTACGCGGACAAATTGCCGTGATGATGTTGATGAGTGCCTTTTACAGCTTGGTTTTGTGGGCGGTTGGTTTGGAGTTCGCGCTACCCATCGGCATCGTCGCGGGGATGTTGGTGTTCGTGCCGTATTTAGGCATGGCGTTGGGTTTACTTTTGGCGACGTTAGCCGCTGCTATGCAGTTCACCACGCTTGCCGATGTGGTGTGGGTGTGGACGGTATTTGGCGCAGGACAGTTACTCGAAGGCATGTTGGTTACGCCGCGCTTGGTCGGCGAACGTGTCGGTTTACATCCGCTCGCGGTGATTTTCGCTTTGCTCGCTTTCGGGCAATTATTAGGCTTTGTCGGCGTGTTGTTGGCGCTACCTTTATCTGCCATTTTATTAGTGGCGTTACGCCACTTAAAAGTTTGGTATCTCACCAGCGAGTTATACCAATGAGTCAGCTTCTTTTAGACATCACGCCCGATTGGTGGCCGACACTGGACAACTTTGTCGCGGGCAATAATCAAGAGCTGCTGGCAGGACTGCGCGACGCGCTCAACAATCAGTCGAGCGAACGTCTGTTTTATGTATGGGGTGAACACGGCTGCGGCAAAAGTCATTTGCTGCAAGCTATCATCGGTGCGGCGCAAGCTGCCGAGCTGCCCGCCGTGTATGCCAAGCGCAGCGTGCCTGATTGCACCACCGTCGTGGCAGTAGATGATGTAGAAAAACTAGGCGAGTACGCGCAAATTGATTTATTTAATTTGTATAACCAAGTGCGTGAAAGTGGCGGCATGTTGCTCGTCAGCGGCAAAGACGCACCACAAAATTTAGCCCTGCGTAAAGACTTAACCACGCGCTTAGGCTGGGGCTTGGTGTATCAATTACACAGCTTGAGTGAGGCAGAAAAAGCCGTCGCCTTAGCGCAACACGGCATTAGCAAAGGCTATAAATTAAGCGAGGAAGTAATTCAGTATTTGCTGCGCCACGGTCGTCGCGATTTGCCCAGTTTGATGGCATCGTTGGACGAACTTGATGCGTATTCTTTAAGCCTGCACCGCGCACCGTCGGTGCCGTTGCTTAAACAAATTATGCAAACCGAATTGGAGTTGAAATGAAAATTATTTTTGCGGGCGAATCGCGGTGTCGCGTGCTTATTCATTCCTCGCCTACCTAACGTTAGGTCTCGTCATTCATTCCGCGCGGCTCCTTGCGCTTCATCCCGAAAAATTTAATTTTATGAAACTAGCGTTATTTGACTTAGACAACACGTTGTTGAACGGTGACAGCGATTTTGAATGGTCGCAATTTTTAATCCGCATCGGCGTGTTAGATGGCGAATTATTTGCTGCACAAAATCTGAAATTTTACGAACAATATAAAGCGGGCACGCTGGATATTTTTGAATTTTTAGATTTTCAGTTAAAGCCTTTATCACGCCATCCGCGCAGCACACTGGATGCTTGGCATCAACAATTTATGAGCGAGTCCATCATGCCTATGGTCACGCAAGCCTCGCGCGACTTAGTCGCTCGTCATCAAGCGTCGGGCGATGTATGCGTCATCATTACCGCGACCAACAGCTTTGTTACCGCACCGATTGCTAAAGTGTTCGGGATTGATTATCTAATCGCCACCGAACCCGAACAAAAGCATGGCGAATTCACCGGTGCGGTGGCGGGGGTGCCGAGTTTCAAAGCAGGCAAAATTACACGCTTAAATGACTGGCTCGGTGAACGCGGCTGGACGCTGGATAGTTTTGCCGACACGATTTTTTATAGTGATTCGCACAACGACTTACCATTGATGCAGCTAGTACAACATCCTGTCGCCGCAAACCCCGATGACACGCTGCGTGCTTATGCCCAACAACATGCTTGGCCAATTATGAATTTGCGTGAATAAGCACTTTCTAATGGGATAACCTCATCGCTGACGATGAGTTCGCAAACTGTTTGACAAAAATGAAGTGCTCTTTTACTTTTGCGACTGTTAAAAATTTTAAGGACGATGCATGAAAACTTTACGCGTGATGTTACTAATGGTGATGTTGCTAATCACTTGCGCTACAACGAGTGCCGCCACTGATGCGCCGGTATTTCTGAATAAACATTTGGCAAAGTTGATAGGGAAGTGGACGAGCCCAGAAGGTGAGGTGATTTTTAATGCCGACAACACCTTGGTTTATAAAGGTCAAAAAAGTTTTTTTGCGATTGCGCAAGGTACGATACAAATCAGCAAGAAAAAAACCACGCAGTTGTTACCGTATCGTTTTATTGATGGCAATTTAATTATTACGGATGCGGGACATGCAACCAATTACATCCGCGTGGATGCGCCTGCCATTCCTTAAACAGTTAATGTAGTCATAAAAAAGCCCCGCAACAGCGGGGCTTTTTTATGACTAGCGACCGCGTCGTGCTGGCGGTTTGGGTGAAAATAAAGCTGGTTGCACCTGCGCTTGGTGGCGTGCTGCTTCGGATAAAAACTTTTCGCCGCCTTCTTTTTTGGCTGGACGTGCGTCACGCGATGGTGTGGCTTGCGAGCTATTGCGTGCACGGGTGTCGTTGCCGTGACGAGGATTGCTTGCGCCGCGCGGGTTGGGGGCACTGTTAGGCGCACGCGGATTAGCGGGACGGTTGCTTGTGCCATTGCGTGCTGCGGTAGGTTTTGCGCCCGTGCTATTGCTGTGGCGGCGTTGTCCATGTTGAGGGCGCGGTTCACGCGGCGCATCAGCGGGAATGTGGGTAGGAGCGACAAAGCTGTCCATGCTGACGCGCGGAATTTGCATTTTGATGAGGCGTTCGATGTTTTTCAGATGCAACGCTTCTTCGTTGTCCACCAGCGAAATTGCCGCGCCGTTGCTGCCCGCGCGACCCGTGCGACCAATGCGATGCACATAATCTTCAGGCACATTGGGCAACTCAAAGTTGACCACATGCGGCAGCATGTCGATGTCTAAACCGCGCGCCGCGATGTCGGTGGCAACCAACACGGGCAGTGTGCCCGCTTTGAATTCTGCTAAGGCTTTAGTGCGCGCTGACTGGCTTTTATTGCCGTGAATTGCGGCGGCGGGAATGCCGTCGTTGCTGAGCTTTTCGGCAAGACGATTTGCGCCGTGTTTGGTGCGTGTAAACACCAGCACTTGCTTCCATTGGTTGGTTTTAATCAGGTGCGCGAGCAAATAGCTTTTCAGCTTTTGCGGAATCATATGCACGCTTTGCGACACCAATTCGGAGGTGGTATTGCGGCGCGCCACTTCGACGTAGCTAGGGTTGTTTAGCAGAGCATCGGCGAGCGTTTTAATCTCGTCGGAGAAGGTCGCGGAGAACAATAAATTTTGCCGTTGCTTAGGCAATACAGCGAGAATTTTGCGAATGTCGCGGATGAAGCCCATGTCCAACATGCGGTCAGCTTCGTCCAAAATAAAAATTTCTACGCCCGATAAATCCAGCGTTTTTTGGCTCAAGTGATCGAGTAAGCGACCAGGTGTAGCGACCAAAATATCGACTGTGTCGCGCAACGCTTTCATTTGCGGATTGATGTTGACACCGCCGAACATCACCATTGACTTGAGTGGTAAGTATTTACCGTAGGTTTGTACCGATTCTTCAACTTGTGCGGCGAGTTCGCGGGTTGGGGTAAGAATTAAACAACGCGGTTTGCCAGGACGCGGATTGGCAGCAGGTTTTTGGCTTAAGCGATGCAGTAAAGGCAAGGTAAAGCCAGCCGTTTTACCTGTGCCAGTTTGCGCGCCAGCGAGTAAGTCGCCGCCAGCTAACACCAGCGGGATCGCTTGCGCTTGCACGGGTGTGGGGCTGGTGTAGCCCGCCTCGGTAATGGCGCGCAATAGGGGTTCAGCCAGATTGAGACTGGCAAAAGTTTGAGGGCTGTTTGACAAAATTTTTGACTCCTGCGACGGCCTGTCGCGGAGCGCGACACCAATCGGGGCAGACGAGATTAAGTGATCGCAAGGATCGGGATTTTTAGAGTAGCCGCTGCGCTGATTGGGGTGCGTAGGGCGGGCGCATTATACCTAGCTTGGCTTGAATTGCTGAGATGCTTGCAAACTAAAGTGTCTCACGGAGTGCGTGAGACACTTTATTGGATGGTTATTTTACTCATTAGATTTCACTATTGATGGCGAGAATCAGCGGGGCAAAAAACATTAAAGATAACATGCTAACAATGAACCAGCGGAACATGTTAGCGGTGTTTTGAGCGGCTTTGGTAAGGGTGCGTTGCATGATGGTCTCCTTGTGGTTTGCTAGATTGCGGTGGGCTGTAACTAACAGCTAAAGCGCGATGACACATTAGGCTGGGGGATGGGCTGTGTAAATAGGTCTTAATGCTTAGTTCGCTCGGCTAGTTCTAGCGTGGCTAGTTAGCGGCAAAATAGCGCGAAGCTGTTTTTTTGCTATCTCGCTTTATGTATAATGCGCGCCCTTTGAAATTGATTCTGGACGTTGATTAAGCCTTGAGTTAATCACTTAGTTTTCGCACCACCGCTTATGTAGGGTGTCTCTCTTACTCAAAGGTCGCTTATTCACATGAAAAAATACTTCATTACAGGTTTGTTGGTTTGGGTGCCGCTCGGTATTACCGTATGGGTGCTGAATTTGACCATTAGCACCATGGATAAAACCTTGTTGCTGTTGCCGCATAACTGGCAGCCAGATAATTTTTTGCCGTTTCATATTCCTGGTTTAGGTGTAATTCTGACACTGCTAGTGGTAGGTTCGACTGGCTTGTTCGTGCGCAATATGTTTGGTCAGGCAATGCTGCGTTACTGGGAAAGCGTGTTGTTACGCATCCCCTTTGTGAACAGTATTTACAAAGGCGTAAAGCAAATCAGCGACACCTTGCTGTCGGGCAATGGCAATTCATTTCGCAAAGTGTTGTTGGTACGTTATCCACACGCCGATACTTGGTCGCTGGCGTTTCAGACCAGTGTGCCTAGCGAAGTGCTCGCGCAATTTAGTGAGGAATATGTCGCCGTGTTTATTCCCACTACCCCTAGTCCTGTTAATGGTTTTTATTTTTTTCTGCGTAAATCCGACACCATCGAACTGGATATGACGGTCGATATGGCGTTGCGCACCATTGTTTCGATGGGCGTTGCTGCCGATAGTAACTCAGGGAAATATCCCGCTTTTATTTCCAACACTTAACACACTTTTTAATTTATCAGACATGCGTACACATTATTGCGGCTTACTTAATACCGACCAACTTGATCAAACCGTGAGCATTTGCGGTTGGGCGCATCGCCGTCGCGACCACGGTGGGGTGATTTTCATTGACTTGCGCGACCGCGAAGGTCTGGCACAAGTGGTGTGCAATCCCGATGTTGCGGAGATGTTCAAAATCGCTGAATCAGTGCGTAGTGAATTCGTGTTGCGCATTACTGGTTTGGTGCGTCGTCGTCCCGAAGGTTCGGCTAATCCGAATATGGTCAGCGGCGAAATCGAAATCGTTTGCCAAGAAATCGAAGTGCTGAATACCGCCGTTACGCCACCGTTCCAACTAGATGACGATAATCTTTCTGAGAACGTGCGTCTGACGCATCGCGTGATTGATTTGCGTCGCCCGCAAATGCAAAAAAATATGATGCTGCGTTACAAAGTCGCGATGGCGTTCCGTCGCTTCTTGGATAGTCGCGGTTTTATCGACATCGAAACACCGATGCTGACTAAATCGACACCTGAAGGCGCGCGCGATTACCTCGTGCCATCTCGCGTTCATGCGGGCGAATTTTTCGCGTTGCCGCAATCGCCACAGTTGTTCAAACAAATGTTGATGGTGGCGGGTTTTGACCGCTATTACCAAATCACCAAATGTTTCCGTGACGAAGATTTGCGTGCGGATCGTCAGCCTGAATTTACGCAAGTCGATATTGAAACGTCATTTTTGAACGAAGACCAAATCACTGCGCTCACCGAAGAATTGATTCGCACCGTGTTCAAAGAAGCGTTGCACACCGACCTGCCCAACCCGTTCCCGCGCATGACTTACGCCGAGGCAATGACACGTTTTGGTTCGGACAAACCTGACATGCGCGTGACCTTGGAACTGATTACGGTGAGCGATGTTTTGAAAGATGTCGCGTTCAAAGTTTTTGCTGGTGTGGCGAATGCTGCGGATGGTCGTGTTGCGGCATTGCGCGTGCCTGGTGGCGCAGCATTAACACGCGGTGAAATCGACGAATACACTAAATTCGTCGGCATTTATGGCGCGAAAGGACTGGCTTACATCAAGGTCAACGACATTACGCAACTCAATGAAACTGGCTTGCAATCGCCGATCGTGAAAAACATCCACGAGGCAGCATTGAAAGCGATTATTGAACGCACTGGCGCACAAAATGGCGATTTGATTTTCTTCGGTGCGGACAAAGAAAAAGTCGTCAACGATGCTTTGGGCGCATTGCGTGTGAAAATTGGTCACGAAAAAAATCATGTCACAGGCGACAAGTGGAAACCATTGTGGGTGGTGGATTTCCCGATGTTTGAATACGACGAAGAAGGCAAGCGTTGGAACGCCTGTCACCATCCATTTACCGCGCCAAAAGACGAGCATCTCGCGCTGTTGGAAAGCGATCCCGGCAAGTGCTTGGCGAAGGCCTATGACCTCGCATTGAACGGTTGGGAGTTGGGCGGCGGTTCGGTGCGTATTCATAAAGCGGAAGTGCAAAGCGCGGTGTTCCGCGCCTTGAATATCAATGACGAAGAAGCGCAACTCAAGTTTGGCTTCTTGCTTGATGCGCTGCAATACGGTGCGCCGCCGCATGGTGGTCTGGCGTTTGGTTTGGATCGCATTGTCACCATGATGACGGGCGCGGAATCTATCCGCGACGTAATTGCTTTCCCTAAAACACAACGTGCGCAATGTTTGCTCACGCAAGCACCGAGTGCCGTGGATGAAAAACAACTACGCGAATTGCATATTCGTTTGCGTCAACCCGCTGTAATTGAAGTTAAGGAATAATCATGCTGCGTAGCGTGCGTTTACTGCTCATCGTTTTGCTGGTGTTGGCGGGTGGTGCGCAGGCTTTTCAATGGCAGTCGCATAGCCATGAAAGCCATCAGGAAGCCAATCAAGCCAGCCATTCAGTCGCAAATTCATCAGGCACGATTGCACTTGCTGATTTGCCCAATGAAGCGCGCGCGACGTTGCGCGACATCAAGCAAGGCGGGCCGTTTGAGTTCGATCGTGATGGGGTGGTGTTTGGTAATTTTGAAAAGGTTTTACCCAAACAAGCGCGTGGTTACTACCACGAATACACGGTAAAAACCCCAGGCGTGCGTAGTCGTGGCGCACGTCGCATTATTAGTGGCGCAGTCGGTGAGTATTACTACACAGCCGATCATTACCAGACTTTCAACCGCATACGGGAGTAACGATGGACGCATGGGCTAAACAATTAAAAGACAGCAAAAAATCGGGCAGCTATCGCATGACTTGCACGCCTGAGCAATTACGCGTCAGCGCGGCAGCAGCAGGATTGCGTCTGATAGAAGTAGATTTGAAAGGCGTGAAGGGCAAGCAAAATTTTATTGCTACGGTGGCTAAAAATGCGCAATTCCCCGCTGAGTTTGGTATGAATTGGGACGCTTTAGCCGATGCGCTATGTGACGCTGCTTTGCTTAAAGCGACAGGCTTTGTGGTGGTGTTGTATAACGCAACAAATAGCTTAGGTTTAGCTGCGAATGACCGTGAAATCGCCACGGATATTTTTGCCGATACGGTGCTGTATTGGCAGCAACGCAACACCCCTTGCTGGATTTTTTACGCCTAAATGGTACGACCGTACAAAACACCCATATCTGTTTTGGTGGTGATTTATCGCCGCACTTTGAATGCCGCTGGACAGGCAGGCGAGCTTGAAGTGTTGTTGTTAGAACGTGCCGATTGTGTGGGTGCTTGGCAGTCGGTGACAGGCAGTATTGAAGCGAATGAAACGCTATTAGAAACTGCTGCGCGTGAAGTGTTTGAAGAAACTGGCATCATCGCTGCTGAACATTTTTTACGCGACTGTCAGCAACAAAATCACTACGAAATTTATGCGCAATGGCGGCATCGTTACGCGCCTGATGTCACGCATAACACTGAACATGTATTTGCTTTACAGCTTAATAATGACTGCCCGAATATCGGAAATGAGCGACCGATTATCTTATCGCCTCGTGAGCATGTGAATTACCAATGGCTGTTGTGGCAAGATGCCGCGCTGAAAGTTTTTTCACCTAGCAATCGCGCCGCGATTTTGCAGTTAGCTAGGGCGGTTCGTTCAAGTCTCATAGAGGACTAACGTTAGGAGAGTAGGGTATGAGTGAATCAAAAATTTATGCACGTACCGAAATTGGCAACGCCGAACTCACCATAGGTAACGGCAAAATTGCAGGGGATGAAAAACGCCTCATGTTGTTGGTTGATGGCAAAGCAAGTGTTGAAGATATTGGCAAGAAAGTCCCACCCAGTGTGCGCAAACACATCGACGAAGTATTTGAGTTATTGCGCAAAGCACAATTCATTAAAGAGGTCGGTAAGGTTGAAATTATCGCGCCGCTCAAACATCCTGCGCGTATCGCGCCCGAAAAAGTGCACGAGGTCATGCTCACCAGTCAAAAATTCAATGTCAATACGCTTGCTTTGGCTGAGATTGAAATTGAACGACGTATGGAGTTAGAGCAAGAATTAGAAACTGCGCAAAACGAATTAAAACAAACCGTACGGCAATTAGGCGTGATAAGTGCCAGCTACAACACGCTAAAAGAGCAAGTAACATTGTACAAACAGGGTATGGAAGCCAATCTCGCGGCGCAACATGCGCAATTAGCTGAGCTGCTGAATCAAAGTCAGGCGAGCCAAGCGCAAAAAGCCAAATTGCAGCAGGCTTTTGTCGAGATGCGTAGCGACTTCAATCAGATGCAAACCACGCTAGAAGAAAAAAATGCACAGATGGATGAAGCGGTGCAAGTGCGCGTGTTGCAAAAACAGCAAGCTGAAATTGAAAAACGTAAACAAGAGAAAGTTGCTGCCGAAGAAAAAGTGATGCAGCACCCTCGTTATAAGGAAGTGCGCAATTTAGATTTCTTCAAAAATTTCCGCAATTCTGATCTCGCGCAATTATTGACGTGGGCGGAATGGCGCGATGTGAAAGCTGGTGAGGTGGTAATTACCGAAGGTCAGGCCGACATCAATTTTTATATTTTGGTGTCGGGCAAAGTGGCTTTGCTCAAAGGCAAAAAGACTTTAAGTGTCATCACTACTGGCGAACCATTTGGTGAGATAGCCTTTTTGTCCGGCGATGAGCCGAAGCGTACTGCCACGATTAAAGCCCGCACCGACTGCACGCTGTTGATGTTCAACCCCGCTTATTTAGACGATGCCGAGTTGATGATGCGTGTGCTGGTCGCTGAGTCTTTTATGCGTATTCAAGCCAAACGTTTACGCACCGCGTCCGAACAAATGAGCAACTTACTGAGCGACGGCGAAGATTAAATATGACCCAGCATCGCCACGACATCGCCATTCAATACGACCACCCAGGCTGCCAAACCGCCAGCGCGTGGGCGAAGCGTCCACATGAGACCGCAGCAGCCGACAAACCTGCACTTGTCGCGCACCTCAAAGCTATGCTCAAAGCACAAGATGCGGTGCTGGTGGCGCATTACTACGTTCATCCCGATTTACAAGATTTAGCCGAAGCTACGGGCGGGATTGTTTCTGACTCGCTGGATATGGCGAACTTTGGCAATCAACATCCCGCTAAAACTATTGTCGTCGCAGGGGTGCGTTTTATGGGCGAGACCGCCAAAATTTTGAACCCCGAAAAGCGCGTGTTAATGCCCGATTTGGAGGCGGAATGCTCACTTGATTTGGGCTGTCCTGCGGATGAATTTTCCGCGTTTTGCGATGCGCATCCCGATCGCACCGTGGTGGTGTATGCCAATACCAGTGCGGCCGTTAAGGCGCGCGCAGATTGGATGGTGACCAGTTCGATAGCCTTGCCGATAGTCCAACATTTACATGCGCGCGGCGAGAAAATTTTGTGGGCACCTGACAAACATTTGGGTGGTTATATTCAAGATCAAACGGGTGCGGACATGTTGCTGTGGCAGGGCTCGTGCATCGTGCATGACGAATACAAAGCGCAAGAATTACTCGAACTAAAAGTGCTGCATCCTGACGCGCAAGTGTTAGTGCATCCCGAATCACCGCGTGCCGTGGTGCAGTTAGCAGACGTAGTTGGCTCGACTACGCAGCTCATTAAAGCAGCGCAAAAATCCAGCGCGAAAACTTTTATCGTCGCCACCGACAATGGCATCTTGCACAAGATGCGTACCGTGTGCCCTGACAAAATTTTTATCGAAGCCCCTACCGCAGGCAAGGGTGCAACCTGCAAAAGTTGCAGTCATTGCCCGTGGATGGCGATGAATGGTTTAACTAATTTGGCGGCAGTATTAGAGCGTGGTCATAATGAAATTCATGTCCAGACCAACCTTATTCCGCGTGCCGTGCAGCCGATTCAGCGCATGTTGGATTTCGCCAAGCAAATCAATTTACCCACGCGTGGCATCGGCAACGCTTAACCCCTTTGAATTGCGATGACGCATCTGCATATCGCCACCTACAACATCCACAAAGGCTTTTCGCTCTTGAATCGGCGCGTGGTGCTGCCTGCTGTGCGCGAGCAGTTACGCAGCTTAAATGCCGACGTGATTTTTTTGCAAGAAGTGCAGGGTGCGCATGACACGCATGGCATTCGTCACGCCAATTATCCCGCTGGTGCGCAGCATGAATTTTTAGCCGATGAAGTGTGGGCGCATCACGCTTACGGCATGAATGCGGTGTATCAAGCAGGGCATCATGGCAACGCGATTTTGAGTCGCTATCCCATCATTAAAATCCACAACGAAAATATTTCCGCGCATCGTTTTGAAAGTCGCGGTCTGCTGCATTGCGAACTCGAAATCGGTGCCGTGCGCGTGCATAGTTTGTGCGCGCATTTTGGTTTGTTTGCGCGCGGTCGTGGCGTGCAGACACTCGCTTTAATTGACTACGTTAAACGTGAAATTCCGCACGATGCGCCGCTGTTAATTGCAGGTGATTTCAACGATTGGCGCAATCAACTGAGCGCGACTTTGGCGCATCAATTGGGCGTGCAGGATGTGTTTCATGCCGAGCATGGCAAGCCTGCTAAGAGCTTTCCCGCACGTTTGCCGTTGTTCCGTTTAGATCGAATTTATACGCGTGGTTTCGCAGTGCAAAAATCGCGCGTGCATGACGATTGGCAAAAATTATCTGACCACGCTGCACTATCCTGTCAGCTGCGCTTACATGGCTAAGTCGCATTGCATCGCTGCCAATCAACTCACACTGCTGCAAAACAGTGCGGCATATTTCCCCGCTTTACTTGCCGACATCGCAGCGGCGCAACACAGTATTTATTTAGAAACCTATATTTTTGCCCCCGATGTAATCGGTCGCGAGGTAGCCAATGCTTTGATTGGCGCAGGCTTGCGTGGCGTGTCGGTGCGCGTGTTGTTGGATGGATTTGGTTCGGCAGCCTTGCCGCAAAGTTGGCTGGACGAGCTGCATAAAGCGGGCGTGCAAGTGCTGTGGTTTAGACGCGGTTTTATGTTTAATTGGCACCGCCATCGTTTGCGTCGCTTGCATCGCAAACTGGTGGTCATAGACGGCGAGATTGCGTTTGTCGGCGGCATTAACATCAGCGATGACGGCACGGATGATAGCCAACTTGCGCCGCGTTTAGACTATGCGGTGCGCGTGCAAGGCGAACAAGCGCAACGGGTGCAAGCGCAAATGCGGCATTTGTGGGACATGGTGCGCTGGGCTTCGTTACGCCAGCGCGTGCGCGGGATGCAGCATTTACTGGTCGAAACTATCCGTCCGAATTTGCATAAAAAGCTGCAATGGTTATGGCGCGATAACGTTAATCACCGCCGCGAAATTGAGCGCGCCTACTTGCACGCTATCGCTCATGCGCATAACGAAATCATCATCGCTAATGCTTATTTTTTGCCCAGCCAAAAATTTATTCGCGCCTTGCAACACGCCCGTGCGCGCGGTGTGCGTGTGATATTGCTATTGCAAGGCCGTGTTGAATATCGTTTACAGCACTACGCCACACAGGCCTTGTATGAAAAATTATTGCGCGCCCAGGTGGAAATTTTTGAGTATCAAGCCAGCTTTATGCACGCCAAAGTCGCCGTGATTGACAGTCATTGGGCGACTGTCGGCTCATCCAATATCGACCCGTTTAGCTTGTTGCTGGCGCGCGAAGCGAATTTGCTGGTGCGTGATACTGACTTCGCGCTAGAGCTGCGCAGTTATCTATTCACCGCAATCAATCAGGATGCGCGTTGCATCACTTGGCAAGATAGGGCGCATCTCGCATGGCACACCAAGCTGTTATCCCAACTAAGCTATGGCTTGATTCGTATGGCGTTGGGGCTGATAGGCGTGGCTAGGCGTAATTGACGCTAGAAATGCCCTGCCGCGTTAGCAAATTCAGCAGCTGAAATAATAAGTTTGGCGTGGCGATCTGCTACGCGTTACTGAGAAAAATTCGCCCTAGTCTTAGCCCTTCGGTAGAATGCCCAGCTTTGTTTGGCGCGGGAATCATCATGGTGGCAAAAACACATAAGGTTCAGGGATTTGAGGCAGCGATGACCGAGCTGGACACGCTGGTGGGGGAGATGGAAAGTGGCAAATTGTCGCTGGAAGATTCGCTGACGGCTTATAAGCGCGGCGCGGAATTGCTGGCATTTTGTCGCAGCCGTTTGGACGATGCGCAGCAGCAAGTGCGCGTGTTGGAAGACGGCGTGTTGAAAGAGTTTGCGGTGCCAAACGAGACGGGACAAAACGCATGAGCTTAGATTCGCAACGCTTGAATTTTGGGCAATGGACAGCGGCACATTTAACGCGCTTTGAAGGGGTGTTAAGCGAGCTGTTGCCCAGTGCCGATATTGTCCCGCAACGCTTACATGCGGCGATGCGTTACGCGGTGTTGGATGGCGGTAAGCGTGTGCGTCCCTTGTTGGCGTTCGCGGCTGCCGAGTTGCTTGGCGCGGATATGGCGCGCGCGCAGATTGCTGCGGCAGCGGTGGAGTTGATTCACGCCTATTCGTTGGTGCATGACGATATGCCGTGCATGGATGACGATGTGTTGCGCCGTGGCAAGCCGACTTGTCATGTGCAATATGACGAGGCGACTGCCTTGTTGGTGGGCGATAGTTTGCAAACTTTAGCGTTTCAATTATTGGCAGAACATCGTTTGTGTGACGACGCAGCGCGACAATTAGACATGCTTAAATTATTGGCGCAGGCGAGCGGTTCACGCGGCATGGCGGGCGGGCAGGCAATAGATTTGGCGAGCGTCGGGAAAGCGTTGAGCTTGCCCGAATTGGAACTGATGCACATCCACAAAACGGGCGCGTTAATCCGCGCGGCGATTGTGCTGGGCGCGCACTGTGGCAATGCCACGCCCGCGCAACTGGCGCAATTAGATTATTTTGGGAAGTGTGTTGGCTTGGCATTTCAGGTAGTCGATGACGTGTTAGACACCGAAGCGGACACCGCGACTTTAGGCAAAACCGCAGGCAAAGATGCCGACCACGACAAGCCAACTTATGTGAGCTTATTAGGCGTGAAAGCGGCGCGTGAAATGGCGCAGCAATTGCATCAAGACGCGTTAAAAAGTTTGGACGAGTTTGGTGCGGGTGCGCAACGCTTGCGCGAGCTTGCCGACTTTATTGTGCTGAGAAAATTCTGATGTATAAATTATTAGACACTGTTACCAGCCCTGAAGCGTTGCGCTGTTTAGAGCGTGCGCAGTTGCCGCAATTAGCAATGGAGTTGCGCGAGTTTTTAGTCGAGTCGGTGAGTACAACGGGCGGACATTTGTCGTCTAATTTAGGTACGGTGGAGTTGACACTCGCCCTGCATACCGTGTTTAACACGCCTGACGACAAGCTGGTGTGGGATGTGGGACACCAGACTTATGTGCATAAAATTTTGACGGGGCGGCGCGCCGCGATGAGCACACTGCGTATGGCAGGCGGCATCGCGGGTTTTCCTAAGCGCGAAGAAAGTCCTTACGACACCTTTGGCACGGGACATTCCAGCACCTCGATTTCGGCGGCGTTGGGCATGGCGGTAGCAGCAAAACTGGATGGCTCAGAACGGCGTTGTGTGGCGATTATTGGCGACGGCGCGATGACGGGCGGTATGGCGTTTGAGGCATTGAATAATGCCGGTGCGATGGATGCCAATCTGTTAGTGATTTTGAACGACAACGATATGTCAATTTCTAAACCTGTCGGCGCGCTGAATAATTATTTGGCGAAGCTAATGTCAGGGCGTTTTTATTCGGCAATGCGCAGCACAGGTGAAAAAGCGTTGCGTGGGATGCCGCCGATACACGAATTCGCCAAGCGCGCCGAAGAACATGTCAAAGGCATGGTTACGCCAGGCACGATGTTTGAGCAATTTGGCTTTAATTACATCGGCCCAATAGATGGTCACGACATCAATGTATTGCTCGACACTTTGAGCAATATCAAAAAGCTCAAAGGCCCGCAGTTTTTGCATATCGTCACGCAAAAAGGCAAGGGCTACGATAAGGCGGAAGCCGATTGTTTGCTCTACCACGGCGTGAGCAAATTTGACCGCAGCAACGGCATCGTCGCCAAGCCCGCGAGTCGTCCGACTTATACACAAGTGTTTGGACAATGGCTGTGCGATATGGCTGACAAAGATGCGCGCCTAGTCGGCATCACCCCCGCGATGTGCGAAGGTTCTGGGATGCAAGCCTTCGAGGCGAAATTCCCCTCGCGTTATGTTGATGTGGGCATTGCCGAACAACACGCGCTGACCTTCGCGGCGGGCTTGGCGTGCGACGGTTACAAACCCGTGGTGGCAATTTATTCGACCTTTCTGCAACGCGCTTACGACCAGCTTATCCACGACATTGCGATACAAAATCTGCCCGTTATTTTGGCGATAGACAGAGGCGGGCTGGTGGGCGCGGATGGTGCGACGCACGCGGGTAGTTTCGATTTAAGTTTTCTGCGTTGCGTACCAAATATGACGGTGATGACCCCCGCCGATGAAAATGAAACGCGGCAAATGTTGTACACCGCGATGCAAATGAATACGCCCAGTGCGGTGCGTTATCCGCGCGGTACAGGGCCAGGTGTAGCGATTCAAAACGAGATGATTGCGCTACCTATCGGCAAAGCCGAACTGCGTCGCACGGGTAAACGCGTAGCGATTCTAGCGTTTGGTTCGATGCTCGCGCCGAGCCTAAAAGCGGCTGAAGAACTAGATGCAACCGTGGTGAATATGCGCTTCGTCAAACCCTTGGATAACGCACTGGTGCTGCAATTAGCGCGCGATTATGAGCTGCTGGTGAGTGTCGAAGAAAATGCTATCCAAGGCGGCGCGGGCAGTGCGATTGCAGAAGTTTTAAGCGCGCATGGCGTGACTGTGCCGCTGTTGCAATTAGGCTTGCCTGATACCTTTATCGAGCAAGGTGACCCCGTCAAAATGCTGGCGGAGTGTGGCTTAAATGCCGACGGTATTGTTCGTTCCATTCGCTTGCAATTTGCGCCTCATTAACTTGAGTAAAATTGTCGGGATTGTCTATAATCTCGCCCCCGCAAAATTTTTAGGACTGCTGCCATGACTACCGCTATTAACATTCCCGACGTACAAGGCTCGGCTGACACACGTCATATCGCCATTAACCGTGTCGGTATTAAAGGCATCCGCCATCCGATTAAAGTGCAAGATAAAAGTGTCGGTGTGCAACACACCATTGCCACTTTCAATATGTATGTGCATCTGCCGCACAACTTCAAGGGCACGCACATGTCGCGCTTTGTCGAGATTTTGAACGAGCATGAACGCGAAATTTCGGTCGAGTCGTTTGAAAATATTTTGTCTGAAATGGTGACGCGTTTAGAAGCGCAGTCGGGTTACATTGAAATGAGTTTTCCGTATTTTGTGAACAAGACTGCGCCGATTTCTGGCGTGCAAAGTTTGCTCGATTACGATGTCACGTTAATCGGTGAAATCCTTGATGGCAAAGCCAAAACGACAATGAAAGTGCTGGTTCCTGTGACCAGTTTGTGCCCTTGCTCGAAGAAAATTTCTGAGCGCGGCGCACACAATCAACGCTCGCATGTCACGCTGACCTTGCGCACTAATCGCTTTGTATGGATTGAAGATGTGGTGCGTATCGCAGAGGAGCAAGCCTCCTGCGAATTGTTTGGTTTGCTTAAACGCCCCGATGAAAAATACGTCACCGAACGCGCTTACGACAATCCAAAATTTGTTGAAGACATGGTGCGCGATATTGCCGCCGTGTTGAACGCAGACGAACGTGTTGATGCTTATATTGTTGAGTCAGAAAACTTCGAGTCCATCCACAATCATTCTGCTTATGCTTTGATAGAACGGGATAAAAAGCAGGGTTGACGGTGCATAAGGTTTTTGGATACACCGCTCGCCTAGCGTATCTGGGTGTTCTCACTTTCCACTTGATGTAAACCAAACGACCCTGCTATGCGTTAAACTCGTCGGCGTTGTAAAGCGGAAATTTTCACTTCGCGTTGCGACCTAAAGTTTGCTTAACCGAGCAAACATTTTTTTGACTTAACACTTTGGAGTACTACATGAAAAAAATCATCGCCTTGGCTTGTTTGAGTGTTGCAGTAATGGTTTCAGCTCCCGCTTTTGCAGGTGCGCAACAAGAAAAAATGAAGGGTTGTAATGTTGAAGCAAAAGGCATGAAAGGTGCCGATCGCAAAGCATTTATGAGCAAGTGTTTGAAAAAAGATTACACACTGAAAGCGGCTGATGCCGCTCCTGCTGCGGACGCTAAACCAACTGCCAGTGGAGCACCGACTCAACAAAACAAAATGAAATCTTGTAACGCTGATGCAAAAACCAAAGCACTCAAAGGTGCTGACCGTAAGACTTTTATGAGTTCATGTTTGAAAGGCTAAGCCGCACGGTTTAACAGGCTGGCTGACCACGATAACGCGCCGCAAGGCGCGTTTTTCGTTTCTATGCCGTCTCCACGATGAGTGAATGCGAGTGTGTATAATCCGCGCTCCGCGCGCGAGCCTCTTTCATCGCGCGCTTTATTTGGCGCGATTCCTAAAGCAAATCTAATGATAAAAAAATTCCTTAAACGCGTATTTCGCAAGTCGGCAAAAACCAAGACCGTCGGCAATGCCCAAGTCATTCCCTTTGATGTGCATGGCGTGGCGCGCACGGGCTTGAGTTATGGCGCGAATAAAGTCTGCGATGGCTTACAAGCCGCTGGTTTTCAGGCGTATGTGGTGGGTGGCGCGGTGCGCGATTTGTTGCTGGCGAAAACGCCTAAAGATTTTGATGTGGCAACCGATGCCACGCCTGAAGAAGTGCGCCGCGTGTTTCGTCGCTCGCGCATCATCGGTCGCCGCTTCCGTTTGGTGCATGTGATGTTTGGCGAAGAGGTGGTCGAGGTGTCCACCTTCCGCCGCATGATAGAAGCCGAAGATGCGCAGACCGATGCGCATGGACGTTTGTTGCGCGATAACGAATTTGGCGACCAAGAGCAGGATGCGGCGCGCCGTGATTTCACCGCCAACGGCTTATTTTACGATGCCAAGACGCAAGAAATTTTTGATTACCACGGTGGCTATGCCGACACGAAAAATGGCGTGTTGCGCATGATAGGCGACCCGCTGGTGCGCTATCGTGAAGATCCTGTGCGCATGTTGCGTGCGGTGCGTTTATCGGCAAAGTTGGGCATTCAAATTGAACCCGCTACTGCTGCACCCATTCATAAAATGAAAGCCTTGTTGGAGAATGTGCCTGAAGCGCGTTTGCTCGACGAGGTGTTGAAAATGTTGCTCTCAGGTCACTCGGTGGCGTGCATCAAAGCCTTGCGCAAGATGAATTTGCATCACGGTTTGTTGCCCATGTTGGACACCATTTTTGCCCAAGCCAACGGCGAGAAATTCATCATGTTGGCACTGCACAACACCGATGAACGCTTGAGCCAAGACAAATCCGTGTCCCCCGCTTTTTTATTTGCCGCCTTGCTTTGGCCTGAAGTTGAAAACACTTGGCAGCGTCACGTCAAAGCGGGTGAACGTCCGTTAGGCGCGATGCACGAAGCGATGGACGAAGTGTTGCAGCGGCAGAAAAAACGCATGGCAATTCCGCATCGTCACGATGCGGTGATGAAAGAAATTTGGTTGTTGCAACAGCGTTTTGAACAGCGCGGCGGCTTGCGTCCACTGCGTTTGTTAGAGCATCCGCGTTTCCGTGCAGGTTATGATTTCTTGTTGTTGCGCTGCGCATCGGGCGAAGTCGATGCCGACTTAGGTTTGTGGTGGGATGAGTTTCAAACTGCTAGTGAAGCGCAGCGCGCCGAGATGTTGCAACCTGAAAAATCGGTCGAAAAAAAACGTCGCCGCCGTAAGCCGCGCAGCAAGCCAGCGGCAGGTGCGAGTGGTGCGTTGGAGTAATGCAACACCTTGCATTTATCGCGTTGGGCAGCAACTTGGATGATCCGCAAGCCCAAGTGAAACGTGGCTTTGCGGCGTTGGCAAGTTTGCCCGATACCACGTTGTTAGCGCAATCGTCTTTGTATCGCAGCGCGCCAGTGGGGTATGCCAATCAGCCTGATTTTATTAACGCTGTGGCAAAGATTGCTACCGAACTCAGTCCGCAAGCCTTGTTGCAAGCCTTGCTTGCGATTGAGCATCAATATGGTCGCGAACGCAGCTTTCAAAACGCGCCGCGCACGCTTGATTTAGACGTGTTGTTGTATGACGATTTAATTTTGCATGAGGTCGGCTTGACCATTCCGCATCCGCACATGCACCTGCGCGCTTTTGTGTTACGACCTTTGTTAGAGCTGCAAGCGGACTGTGTAATTCCCGCTGTAGGGCTTGCCGAGAAAGCCTTACAAGGCTGCTTGGAGCAAAGTTTGGAGCGCATTTAATGGGCTTAGAACGCTATCGTTATATTGCCATCGAGGGTGCAATCGGGGTCGGCAAGACCAGTTTAGCGCGACGTTTAGCTGAACATTTATCGGCGGCAACGCTATTGGAAAAGCCCGCCGACAATCCTTTTTTGGCGTTGTTTTATCAAGATCCTGCGCGCCACGCTTTAGCCACGCAATTATTTTTTCTGTTTCAGCGCAGCAATGAAGTGCGTGAATTGACTCAGTTAGATTTTTTTAAGCACGCCACCGTAAGTGATTATTTGTTCGATAAAGACCAGCTATTCGCGCGCTTAAATTTATCTGAAGCCGAGTTTTCTTTGTATCAACAAATCTATCAAACCCTCAGCCTGCAAGCCCCAGCCCCTGATCTGGTGATTTATTTACAAGCTCCCGTAGAGGCGTTACTGGCGCGTGTACATCGGCGCGCACATGCTTATGAGCAAACAATTTCGGATGCTTACTTAGTGCGTTTGGCGCAAAGCTACAGCGATTTTTTTTATCACTACAATGCCGCGCCAGTGTTGGTGGTGAACACCGAACATTTGAATTTTGTTGATAGCGATGCTGACTTCGCGCTGTTGTTGCAACGCATTCAAGACATGCGCGGCGCGCGTGAATTTTTTAGCTTAGGAGAATGACATGCGCAGCTCTTTGACCACCTTAAACAAGTTGCGCACGCAAGGCGAAAAGCTCGCCATGTTGACCTGCTACGACGCAACATTTGCCTCCTTGTTAGAAGCGCAGGGCGTGGATGTTTTACTCGTCGGCGACTCGCTAGGCATGGTGCTGCAAGGCTTTGACAGCACGCTGCCTGTGAGTTTGGATGACATGGTGTATCACACGGCGTCTGTGGCGCGCGGCGCAAAACAGGCTTTTATCATCGCTGACATGCCGTTCGGCACCTTCCAAATTAGCCCTGAAAAAACTTTTGCGCACGCCGCGCGCTTGATGGCGGCGGGTGCGCAAATGGTCAAATTAGAAGGCGGCGCGGCGATGTTAGCGACCGTGAAATTTTTGACCGAGCGCGGCATTCCTGTCTGCGCACACATCGGTTTAACCCCGCAATCGGTACATCAATTAGGCGGCTATCGCGTGCAAGGTAAAGACGCGCAAGCCGCACAAACACTGCTAGAGGATGCACTCGCCTTGCAACAGGCAGGCGCGGGCATGGTGGTGTTAGAAGCCGTGCCGGCCGCGCTCGCCGCCGAGATTACTGCGCAATTAAGCATCGCCACCATCGGCATCGGCGCAGGCGTGAATTGCGCGGGACAAGTGTTGGTACTGCACGACATGCTAGGCATTTATCCGGGTAAAAAAGCCCGTTTTGTCAAAGACTTTATGCCAGGGTCAAGCTCAATAGCCGAGGCCGTGGCGCGCTATGTTGCCGAGGTTAAAAGCGGCGCGTTTCCTAGCGCGGAACACAGTTTTTAAGCGCGCTATCCGTTTGAGATTCATGCTAAATTTTCATCCCAGATTTACGCGGCAGCTCTGCTAAAATGCCGCCACTTTTTTATCGCCTTATTTTTGGAGTATCGCTATGACTTACGTCGTTTCAGAATCTTGCATCAAATGTAAATACACCGATTGCGTGGATGTGTGCCCCGTGGATTGTTTTCGCGCTGGTCCGAATTTTTTGGTGATTGATCCCGACGAATGTATCGACTGCACTTTGTGCGTTGCCGAATGTCCTGCTGAAGCGATTTTTGCCGAAGATGATTTGCCCGCTGAGCAGCAGCACTTTTTAGCGTTGAATGCCGAATTGGCGAAGCTGTGGAAACCCATCACCGCGAAAATTGATGCCGCTCCCGATGCGGACGAATGGAAGGGCGTTAAAGACAAATTGCATTTGCTCGAACGCTAAGTTTCACCTGTGTTTTATCACGCCGTTGCGCAAAAAATTCTCGCGGCACACACGCCGCCAGATTTGCGCAGCATCACGATTATTCTCCCCAATTATCACGTCGCTCAGCCACTTGCTAAAGCCTTGATGGCGAATGCAGACGTGCCTGCTTTGTTGTTGCCGACCATGCTGACTTTGAGCGACTGGGCGGCCACGATTACGCTTGAAACCCCCGTCGAGACTGATACGCAGCGCGTCGCGCTGTTGTACCAAACCTTGCGTGATAACGCTTGGTTTGCGAATGCCGATTTGTGGAGTTTGGCGCGTGAGTTGTTGTCTTTGATGGATGAACTGACGCGCCATCATGTGGCGTTGCCAAAATCACAAGCCGAATTTACTGAGCAATTAGTCGCCGCTTATGCGGCTCGTAATGGTTTTTCTTTGCAGTTTGAAGCGCGTGTGGTGCATGAACTTTGGTACGCGCTCACGGCCAATTCGTTTGATGCGGTGCGCGCACAACAACAGCGTTTGGCGCAGTTGGCAAATGACATTACCCAGCCGCTGTATGTGTTGCTCACGTCGGATTTAAGCGCGCCCGAAATGCAATTTTTACAACGCTGCGGCGAGCGTGTGGACGTGACGATTTTTGATCTGCGCGAGCAAATTAAGCTAGCGAAAAATTGCGCCGTGATTGCCTGCGCTTTGCAACGCGACAACACGCAAACCGATTTGCGCAGCGACGCGGCGGTGCTGAAAAATAATGCGGCAACGCGCTTAAGTTTTTCTGTAAATCCCACCGTTCGTGCTGAGCCTGTCGAAGCACATCTTGACCCTTCGACAAGCTCAGGGCGAACGGTGGAAGTTGAAGGTGAAAAACTCACGGTTAATCGAATTAGTTTATTCGCCGCGCATGGCTTAGAGCAGGAAGCGCGCGCGGCCGAAGTGCAGATACGCCGCTGGTTATTGGATGGTAAAAAATCCATCGCGCTGGTGGTGCAAGATCGCTTGGTGGCGCGGCGCGTGCGAGCCCTGTTGGAACGCGCGCAGGTGCAAGTGCAAGACGAAAGTGGTTGGACATTTTCGACCTTGTCGGTCACTACGGTGCTGATGGGCTGGCTGGAAACACTGCAAAACGATTTTTATTATCAAGATGTTTTGGATTTATTGAAGTCGCCGTTGTTGTTCGCCGATGAGTCCGCAGATTCGAGAAAACACGCTGCCTTTTTGTTTGAAAAAATGGTGCGCAAACAAGGCGTGGTCAGCGGCTTGGATAAATTTATAGAGGCGAGTCGTGACGCGGATTTAACGCGCGCGCTGGTGCGTCTGCGACAGGCGGCGATGTTGCCCAAAGGACGTGTGGCGATTAGCCAGTGGTTAATCGCGCTGCGCAACAGTTTAGAAATTTTGGGTGTGTTGGCGGCGTGGACGGAAGACGCAGCAGGGCAACAGTTGTTGCAGTTGCTTGGACAGTGGCGCGAGGAATTACAAAACGACAGCACCAAATGTAGTTTTGCGGAATGGAAACGCTGGCTGTCGCAGCAGCTCGATTTGAATACATTCCGCGATATGAGTGTGGAAAGTCCCGTGGTGTTTACGCATCTCGCGGCGACGCGCTGGCGCAGTTTTGATGCGGTGTTGTTGCTAGGCTGCGATGCCAAGCATTTGCCCGCACCGAGTTCGAGTATGTGGTTTAACGATGCTGTGCGCGGCGCGCTGGGCTTGCCTTTGAGCCGTGTGCAACAAGATGCTACACGCGATGATTTGTTGGGATTGTTGGCACTCAATAATGCAGTGTTGGTGACTTGGCAAGCGCATAAAGATGGCGAGCCAAATATGCTCAGTCCGCATTTCGAGATGCTGCGCGCGCTGCATGAACTGGCATTTGGCGATGACTTGAGCGCGCATGAGTTGGCGAAAATTTGGCACGATGCGCAGGTGCGAAGCGATGAATTTGTTTTACCGCTTGCCGCTGTGATGCCAACGCCCGCCGTGGCTGCCGAGCTTTTGCCGCAACGCATTTCACCTTCTGGCTATAACAGTTTAGTCGCTTGCCCTTATCAATTTTATGCGCGTCATGTGTTGCGGCTGAACGACTTGGACGAGGTGCACGAAGAAATCGACAAGCGCGATTACGGCACTTGGGTACATGCGGTTTTACAGCGTTTTCATACTGAATTTCCGTTGTTGCTGAATGAGGATTTAGCCTCGTTGCAACAGGCATTGCAGCGCATCAGCAACGAGGTCTTTGCCGACGCGCTGGCGCACGATTACCTCGCGGTTGCTTGGCTGTTACGTTGGCAAAAAATGTTGCCCAGTTATCTGGCATGGCAAATCGAACGCGAGCAAGCGGGCTGGCGATATGCCGCTGCCGAAGAATCCTTCGACTTTGCCGTGTTGGAAAATTTAATTTTGCGCGGACGCATCGACCGCGTGGACAGCAACGCAAGCGGCGAAGTCGCGGTGTTGGATTACAAAACGCAAACTGCAAGCGTGCTCAAAAATAAATTAAAAGAGGCGGGCGAAGATGTGCAACTCGCTTGCTACGCGACGGTGCGCAACGCACACACAGCGGCGTTCGTGAGCTTGGAAGGCGACGTTGCGGATGTGGCACCTGAGCACGCGATGGACGAGTTAGCGCAACTCAATTTCACCCGTTTGCAAACGCTGTTCACGCAGTTGCGCAGCGGTGCGCCTTTACCTGCCAATGGCGTGGCAGCCTGTGCCTATTGCGAAATGCGCGGCTTATGCCGACAAGGTTCATGGGAGGCAGAGGCGACAAAGCCAACCTCTCCCAGCCTCCCCTTGTCAGGGGAGGAGCCGCTTCGTTCTCCCTCTGGTAAGGGCGAGTCAGAGGGGGTTTCGCATGGATAACGCCGCCGCACTTAATCCGAAAAATTCTGTAGTCGTTGAAGCCTGCGCGGGCAGCGGTAAGACTTGGCTGCTGGTGTCGCGCATTGTGCGGCTGCTGTTGGCGGAGGTCGCGCCCAGTGAAATTTTAGCGATTACGTTTACGCGCAAAGCAGCGCAGGAAATGCAGGCGCGTTTGCGCGATTGGCTGTATGACTTGGCGACTAAAGACGACGACTTCGTGCGCCAATTTTTGCTGGAGCGCGCCATAGACGAAGCAGAATTAGCGGTGATGTTGCCGCGCGCGCGCGGGCTGTATCAGCAATTTTTATTGGCGCAACCGCCGCTCACCATCAACACGTTTCACGGTTGGTTTATGCAAATCGTGCAACGCGCACCGCTGGATGCGGGCATGGCGGGCGGCGTGCAATTGGTCGAGCAAACTGGCGCGTTATGGGACGAGGCCTGTACGCTATTTTTCGCCAGTTTGCATCGCCAGCCAGACAGCGAAACAGCTCTTTCGATGAACGTATTGTTTGCCGAATTAGGTTTGTTTAATACGCAAAAAATGCTGCGCGCATTCGCCGATAAACGCAGTGAATGGTGGGCGTACACGGCGGGGCAAGCGCAGCCGCTGGACTACGCGCTGGCGCAATTGCGCGATGAATTTCAGGTGGATTTAGAGGTAGACCCTTACGCAAATTTGTTTGCCAGAAAACATTTCGCTGATGAGGTTCGTAGTTTCGCAGCACAACTCAATGCCAGTGCTGCGCAAAAATCTAGAGCAGAAAAATTATTGATTCCGTTTGATGGAGTAGGCAGCGTTGCGCAACGTTTTGCTTTGTTGTGGACGGAACTATTTACGCAAAAAAATGAGCCGCGCAAAATTACCGCAAACAAAGGGCAAGCTCCATTTGATGACGCACTGGAGTTGGTGCGTAGCCAAGTCTGGGATGCCTATCAACAAGTGCAAGCGCAAGCTATTTATCGCTTTAACCAACACGCGCTGCGCTGTGGTGTAGCGATGTTGGATCGTTATCAGCAATTAAAACAGCAGCAACAATCATTGGATTTTTCGGATTTGGAATGGCGTGTGTGCCAGTTGTTGAACAACAGCGAACACGCCGAGTATTTGCAATACAAATTGGATAGTCGTTATCAGCACGTTTTGCTTGATGAATTTCAAGATACCAACCCGCTGCAATGGCAGATTTTGCAAGCCTGGTTTGACGCGGCGAGTGCTGTGCAAAGCACGCCGAAAATTTTTGTGGTGGGCGATCCCAAACAATCCATCTACCGTTTTCGTCGTGCCGATGCGCGTTTGTTTAACGTGGTGTGCGAGTATCTTTTAGAGAATTATCAAGCCAAGTATTTGCAAAAAAACACCACGCGCCGCAACGCGCCCGTTGTGTTAAATGTGGTCAATGCGGTGTTCGATGGGCTTGCCGATGGCAAGCCAAAATTCGCTGGATTCGAGACCCATCAAGCGCATCAAACTGCGTTGCCAGGCTATGTGGAAGTGTTGCCGTTATCGCTCGCCACCGACAGCACTAGCGCGTCAATCACCGGCCAAACTCTGACGCTGCGCAATCCACTGCTGGAGGCTTATCCCGATGTTGCTGAAGGCGCGCGCGAGTTGGAAGCACAAGCCTTCGCAGCAAAATTATTGAGCATAGTCGGGCATTGGCAAGTTCATGCAGACGGCAGCGTGCGCGCTCTCGCATGGGGCGACATCATGGTGTTGGTGCGCCGCCGCACGCATTTGAAAATCTACGAGCACGCATTACGCGCGCAGCACATTCCCTATCTCACCTCGCGTCGCGGCGGTTTGCTCGACACCTTGGAAGCCTTGGACATACAGGCTCTGCTGACTTTTTTAATGACACCATTTGCGGATTTGCAACTTGCCCATGTGCTGCGCTCACCGATTTTTTCGTGCAGCGACGCGGATTTGATGACGATTGCGGCAGGCGAAAATAAATCAACCGTTCGCCCTGAGCTTGATGGAGCTACTAGCCATTCGACTAAGCCCGCAAGCGGGCAAGTCGCTGGTTATGTCGAAGGGCAATCTTCTGCTCATGGTTCGACAAGCTCACCACGAACGGAGGAGCAACGTTCATCATGGTGGTCGCGTTTGCGAAATTTAATTGAAGCAGGTGATACCTCCACGCATATGCAACGCGCACACGATTTATTGGCAAGCTGGCTGGTATTCGCGGAAAAATTACCCGTACATGATTTGCTCGACAAAATTTATTTTGATGCCGATGTGCAGTCGCGTTATGCCGCAGCAGTGCCTGTGGCGATGCGTGCCACGGTGCTGGCGAACTTGCAGGCGTTTATCGAAATCGCGCTGAATGTCGATGCGGGACGCTATCCGAGTTTGTCGCGTTTTCTGCGTACTTTGGACGAACTCAAACAAGCGGCCGACAACGAAGCACCCAGCGAGGGCGCGGTGGATCAGGCGGGTGACGCGCTGCGCATTTACACCGTGCACGAATCCAAAGGCTTGGAAGCACCGCTGGTGTGGCTGTTGGACAGCAACGCCAAAGCACCAATCGATAAGGGTTTGGACGTGTTGCTTGATTGGCCGACCAACGATAAAAAACCTGCGCATTTATCGCTGTATACCGATAAAGCCAGCCACGGCGCGGCGCGTGAAAAATATTTTGCGGCGGATAAAGAGCTGGCGGATCGCGAAGATATGAATTTGCTTTATGTCGCCATGACCCGCGCTAAACAAGTGCTGATGGTCAGCGGTAGCGGCAAGTTAATCGCCGACACCTGGTATGAGCGTGTCGCGAATGCGCATCAAGAAATGGGGTCAGACTCGAATTTTTCTTGTGGCGATGCGGGTCAGACCAACTTACTTTCCAATAATAAAATCGAGTCTGACCCCATTTCTTTAGACAATAATAAAATCGAGTCTGACCCCATTTCTTTACGCCTCACCCAGCCTGTGCCCACTGGCACACGCAAGCCGGCCATGAGCAATCCGCAACGTCGCGGCATCTGGCTACATGCTTTGTTGCAACATCTCGCCGCGTCTTCTACATCGTTGTTGGAGGTTGAGCGCGATGTTCTCCAACGTCGTTTCAATATTCCTGACGAGGCAATCGCAACGCTCTGGCAGCAAGCGCAATATCTGCTTGCCGCGCCGCATCTCACGCGTTTTTTTGATGCGACTCAATACCGCCGCGCTAGCAATGAAATGCCTTATGTCAATGCAAGCGGCGAGCTAAAACGCATCGATCGTTTGGTCGAATTTGACGACCAAGTGTGGGTGCTCGATTACAAATTAGGTGATAGCGAAAATGCCGCGCGCCACCATGCGCAAATGCGCGAATATCAAACTGCGATGCAGTCGGTTTATGCGGAAAAAACAGTCCGCTGCGCTTTGTTGTTTGCGGATGGGACGTTGAGCGAGATATAAGCGACGCAGCCCACGCGGTGAAAAAAAGGAGAGCCTATGACGGGCTCTCCTTTGTTCTGAAGGGATGAGTATTACTGTTTTGCTCCCATCGCCAACGCTCTTAAGCGGCTTTGTTCTAGCTCTGCCGCGTTAGGTTCTTTGAGCCAGCCTTGCAAATTGTCCATCACCAAATCAGTTAGCGCGTGCAGCCAATCATCGCGGTCATTCAAGCACGGAATGTAGTTGTACTCGCCGCCCCCCGCGTGTTGGAAATCTTCTTTGCCTTCCATCGCAATTTCTTCCAGCGTCTCTAAACAATCGGCGACAAAGCCAGGGCATACCACATCGACGCGTTTGGTTTTTTGTTTGCCTAGCTCCAATAATGTGGCGGTGGTGTAGGGTTTAATCCATTCGGCTTTGCCGAAACGCGATTGAAAACTCACCGCGTATTGTTCGCGTTTCAGCCCCAATGCCTCGGCTAATAGCCGTCCAGTTTTGTGGCATTCGCAATGGTACATATCACCTTTGTCCAAGGTGTATTGCGGCACGCCGTGAAAGCTCATTACCAACTTTTCGGGGCGACCATTTTTCATCCAATAGTCATTGATGTTGGCAGCCAAAGATTTGATATAACCCGCATCGTCGTGAAAATGTTTGATGGTGCGTAGCGCGGGGGTGACGCGCATTTTTTGCACCGCTGCGAACACGCGGTCGAACACGGTTGCCGTGGCACTCGCGGCATATTGCGGATACATAGGCACAACCAAAATACGCGTGCAATTTTGCGCTTTTAGTTTTTGCATCACGTTGATAATCGACGGATTGCCGTAGCTCATGGCGTACTCAACCACGAATGGAGCTTTGGTGCGCTGACTCAAATAGCCCTGCAATAACGTGGCTTGACGGGCCGTGTGAACACGCAACGGTGAGCCTTCTTTCATCCATACCGATGCGTATTTTTCAGCGGATTTTTTTGGACGGATGTTCAAAATAATACCGTTCAAAATTAGCCACCAAATTGGTTTAGGGATTTCGACTACACGCGAGTCACCCAAAAATTCTTTGAGATAAGGACGCACGGCTTGCGCAGTCGGCGCGTCGGGCGTGCCTAAGTTGACCAATAAAATGCCGGTTTTTTCGGGTGTGCCGTGCGCGTAAGGAGGTTCGATTAAGTAAGCCATAGTGAGTAAGTTTGGTGAGTAAGTTTGGTGAGTGGTTGGTCGGTAGCCCGCTACGGGCTTTTAATGTTGCGATAAAGCATTGCCTAGCAATCTTGCGGTCATATCGACAATCGGCACGATGCCTTCGTAGTCCATGCGTTTGGGTCCTACAACGGCGAGTGTGCCGATGATTTTGCCATCGGCTGTATAGGGCGCGGTGATGACGCTGCATCCTGCTAATTGATCTAAGCCTGACTCTGCGCCGACAAAAATATGGATGCCCGTACCGCGTCCGCCCGCATCGAGTAATTGCAGTAATTCGGTTTTTTGCTCGAACAAATTAAACAGCCCGCGCAACTGATTCATGTCGGTGGCAAGCTCGTTGACGTGCAATAAATTATGTTCGCCACTGATAACATAATCGTTGCTGTGGCGAGCTTGTGCGTCGTCGCCCGCTGCCAATGCCGCTGCCATTAACGCGCTCATGTCTTGATGCAATTGGTGTAATTCGCCGCGCAGTTTGGTGCGGATTTGCGAGAAGCTGCAACCCAGATAATTTTGGTTGAGAAAGTTGCCAGCCTCGCTAAGTTCCGACTGTGTGTAATCGCGCGCCATGTTCAACACGCGGTTCTCTACTTCGCCATCGGCCATCACAATAATTAGCAACACGCGCTTGTCGCCTAGGCGCAAAAATTCAATCTGGCGGATGGTGAGGGTGCTGCGATTTGCCGTCGCGACCACGCCAGTAAAGTGGGTCAATTCGGATAATAAATTCGACGCTTGCGTGATTAAGCGCGACGGATTGTCGGGTTGTAACTGTTGCTCAATCTGCTGTAAACGGCCTTGTTCTAAGGGTTGCGTGACCAGCATGGTGTCGATAAATAAACGATACGCCAACGCCGTCGGCACGCGCCCCGCCGAAGTGTGCGGGCTGCGTATCAAGCCCAGTTCTTCAAGGTCGGCCATCACGTTGCGTATGGTTGCTGGGCTGACTTCTAAGCCTGAGTATTGCAGCAGCGCGCGCGACCCCACTGGCTGGCCGTCGCTGATAAAGCGTTCCATTAAGGTCTTGAGTAACAGTTGTGCGCGGTCGTTTAACATGGCGGCGGATTCTATCATTGAGCCTTAACTTCCCTGCTCAAAAATCAGCAATTTGCCAATCTATTTCGGTCTTACCCGCGTCACGCAATGCCGCATTGATTTTTGAAAAAGGACGGCTGCCGAAGAAGCCGCGATAGGCCGAGAGCGGCGAAGGATGGGGCGACTCGATAACGACATGGCGACTGGTATCAATCAACGCCACTTTCTTGCGCGCATTCGCACCCCACAACACAAACACCACTGGTTCATTTTTCGCATTCACCGCCGCAATCACCGCGTCGGTAAAGGTCTCCCAGCCACGACCCTGATGCGAATTCGCCTGATGCGCCTGCACCGTCAGCACCGTGTTGAGCAACAGCACGCCCTGTTCCGCCCAGTGCGTCAGATAGCCGTTGTTCGGTATTTTGCAGCCCAAATCGCTGTGCAATTCTTTGAAAATATTGAGCAGCGAAGGCGGAATCGCGATGCCCGGTCGCACCGAAAAACACAAGCCATGCGCCTGCCCATCATCGTGATATGGATCTTGTCCCAGTATTAAAACTTTCACCTGCTCGATGGGTGTGAGATGCAGCGCCGCGAACACCTCTGCGTCGGGCGGGAACACCGTTGTTTGCTGCCGCTGCTCCGCAACAAAACGCTGCAAGTTTTGGAAATAAGGCTTGCGGGTTTCTTCGATAAGGATGGGTCGCCAAGTGGTTTGCATGATGGGGTTTATAAAGATATTGAGGGTGTTAGATGTTTGGCCGTGTGCTGTTCTAGTATCAATTTATTATTTTATTAACTTCCTTTTTTTTACTTCTCTAAGTATTAGGTTGCTTGGTTCTAGTCGGGTAAAGAATTGCGGTGGTTGGAAGCTCGTTTTAATGGTTCTAAGTGAAAGAAGTGAGAGTGAGTTGCATAAAATTTTTGGATCAACCAACTCCAAAGCAACACCTTCGATTACGCCATTAAAATAGTCTAAAAACTCACTTTTAGACAAACCAGAAACAGCTCCAAAACGCCGCCACAAAGTCAGAGGTGAGGCAGTATGTATTGCGGAAATATTTACTCTTCCTGTGATAGCCCCTACAGGTAATTTGACGTAAATCCATGCAGTAGTGCCAGCTGTGATATGCATAGTCCGGCGACGAAACTCAACTAGCTTATATCCCTCAAAAATATTTGACGCGTGTTGGGGAAGAAGCGATATGAGTATGTTTTCTGTGTTGCTCACGATTAGAACGCCTCCCTGAGAATTTCTTGCAATTGCGAATTGTTGATTGGGTGAGTAGTAATTAAATCAGTAGCTTTTCCACATCCAATGCGTTGTAAAAATTTTAATGGAATAGGCTTAGGAAGTAGGTAGATGTTATCGAATGCCGTGACGGTCTTTATTTTCGACTTCCCGATGTTGGTAAGAGAGGTCTTACTAAGCACAGATTGCATAAAATCGGATTCATCAAAAGTTGTATTTATTTTATGGAATGCCTCCCGCACACGGGCTATTGCAACTATTTCGCATCTTCCTTTGTGCTTTATTGATTCATAAAAAAGAATCAGCGTTCCGCGTTTGAAGTGCTGAAGTGTTTGTTTACTGCTTATGTAGTGTCGCTCTTGAAATAACGATGCTGTATTTTTTGGGAAAAGGGATGATTGCTCAGAGTGTCCAAGTAATGCTTCTGAAAAACTGCGTTGAACCGGTGTGATTACGGCTGGTCGGTTTGGCAAACAAAGCAGGGCGGGCGACAACAAAGATTCGAGTAAATCTAGAGTTACATGTCTTTGATTTCCATCAGGGGTCAGTATTTTAATTTGCTGATCAATGTTGCTGTATGTTGGAATTGATTGAGGAAGTTTAAGGCTATATTTGTTGGCAAGTTTGTTTTGATATGTACTCCATGTTTTTTCGGTCAGAACTCCACCTAAGATAATTTTAGATAAGCTGTTCTGATTAGCCGAGCGACAAAAGCCGAAGCCAGCAGCTATATCTCTCACATTTGATTGATGAGCTGGTAGTTCAAGCTGGACTTGATATGGTTCATTAGGTGATAGTTGTTCAAGCAAGTAAATTAAGAGAATGCGTGCGGCACTCAATGCCTGTGGATTATTTTCATCAGTAGCTATGTGAGCAATTACGCTTTCGGCTGTTCCTCTGGCTGACCAAGTTAAATAGCCAACAAGTATTGCTTCCTCCCAAACCCCGCAACACCTTGCAGTCTTTCCATGCGATTCACATGGCAACCAACCTGTTGCAATCGTTGAGCCTGGAATTTTTAGTTTCGATAGAAGTGTGTGTACAGCTTGTACATCAACATCCAAGTTAGAAATATTACGCAGTGTTAATGTGGCGTTATTAGTTGTTTCAAATTGAGTATTTTCTGGGGATGCTGTCATCCCCAGACCGAAGGAAGAAGGGGAGCGGACTTCTATTCCATATCTGGATTTGATTGGCAGATAGGCTTCTAAAAGGGCATTGTCATTCGTAATTAGTCCAGCCAAATTCCGCTGAATAACAGTGGCAATATGACGTAAATCGGAGTTGTCGTTGGAGCTAAGTTGAGGAAAACTCTTATCGGGAAAAACAATTGAAGCAAGCTCTGTAATGAGTGTTTCCGAATCGTTGTTCTGAAAAAGGGGGAAAGAAGGGAAGATATTGATGAACGATTCCATTGGGTCGGTTTTCCCTTGATTGGCTGTCCGTTGTAACTCTTTTCGAATTTCGCTACTGATGGCAAGACGAAAAAAATGCATGCGCTCTGCTTGAAATAAATTCGCTGTCTCATCAAGGCGCAGACGGCGAGGTGATAGATCAAACAAGACGTTAAGATCAAGCAAATATAGCGGCGTGTCAGTAATCGAGGGAGTTGTTAATCCAAGAGGATTTTCTGCACTAATTCCACTTGAAGGAAAAAGCTGAGGGGACGCGAGTTCATGGCAACGAACAAGAATTTTTCTCTTGCGAGTAGCTCCGCCATCAACGATTCGTTGGATATAGAAATGCTGTCGACTCCAGTATTCATTGGCTTCTATAAGATCTTCTGCTACACGGGCAGAGATAGATGTAAAACTTTTCTGAGTTAAAAATTCTTTTAAATGGTCAATTAGTTGGGTTGCTAGTCCGCGCCGCCTATATTTTGGATGCGTAAACATTTGCATAATTTTGGCTCTTGGAAAAGGACAATCAAATAACAAATGTCCCGCATACAAGTAGCCATCAAGTGATGTCTCAACCAAAATATATAAGTAACCTCGCCTTGCAAATTCTTCATATACGCCTTTCGGAAAGAAGCCCAAAGAATTTCGGTGTTCGTCGGCATATTTTTGTACGTCATTTATAAATGGCGCAGTTTCAGTTTTACCACTAATAACTTTGAAGTCGCAGATTCAATTTAGAAGTGCAACCGCTTGCGGTTGCTTGGTGTAAAGAACTTCCACGCCGAAGAATACCTCATGAGGTGTTCTAAAACCCAGCACTTTTCGTGGACGGTGGTTGAGTCGA
>Ga0105164_10000173_pt1 | contig 48648 bp, 48 predicted proteins | sample VDWuncwatermetaG_FD_89674 | JGI IMG/M metagenome (GOLD analysis project Ga0105164, IMG submission 89674) | Wastewater microbial communities from Netherlands to study Microbial Dark Matter (Phase II) - VDW unchlorinated drinking water | ecosystem: Environmental > Aquatic > Freshwater > Drinking...
GCCGTCACTGGGATGCCGGCCAACGACAACAGGCTCAGTGCCAACATGCCCGCGAGCCAAGGACGAGTCCAAAACAAGCCTTGATAGTCCTCGACACGGTCCTTCTCCCCTCCCTCACTCGAATAGACTGTGACGACGCCAAAAGCCCCTAACGACATGGCACAATAGACGATCACATAGAAGGTGACTGCTTCCGCAGCGGGAGGACCACCGGCCAGCAAGGCCACGAGCACGTAGCCGAAGTGGGCAATCGACGAATAGGCCAGGAGACGTTTGACATTCTCTTGCAAGAGCGCAAGCACATTCCCTGTGACCATCGAGACAACAGCCAGAAGACTGAACAGGTGCACAACGGGTGGCAGTTCCAATATCCCGACCTCAGTGGCAAGGCGGAGTAGCAGTGCCATCACCGCTGCCTTGGAGACCGTCGCAATGTATGTCGTGATGGGAGTCGGTGCTCCCTGATACACATCGGGAATCCACATGTGAAACGGTGCAAGACCAAGCTTCAATGCAATGCCGACCAGGACCAGGATCAATCCTCCCAGCCACAGTGGTGGAACCGTCTGCCACTGTTTCACACTCACGCCAACTCCGTGGAAGGTCATGGCGCCGCTTTCGAAATACAGCAAGGCCAGGCCAAATAGGAGGAATGCTGATGCCGTGATGGAGAGCAGCAGGTACTTCACCGCGGCTTCGAGCGGATTGCGTCGAGTTCGTAAATAACCGATCAGACTGCAGAGCGATAGTCCAAGGAGTTCGAACCCGAGAAAAAATGATACGAAGTGCGCAGCTGTAGTCAGGACCAATCCCCCGAACGTGGCAAGTAGCAGGAGCAGGTAATATTCCTCGACACCGTCTTTCTCATGAAACTGACTGTTCAGATATCGGTACGATAGTGCAATGATGACCATCGTCGCACTCAATATGAGCCCCATATACAACAAGGCATGTCCATCCACGACCAGCAAGGTTGTCACGGCTCGTGGCGCCACCGTGGCTGCCCAGGGCAACGTCGCGAGGGTGAACAGGCACGATAGAAACGCACAGATCGCAATCCTTGCATGATTCCGCCTGAAGGCAATCGCCAACATCGTCACGAGGCAGAAGGCTCCGAGATCCAGAATGGGCGAAAGAGCGATGAAGTCTTGGAGGATCATCGGGTACTCCCCTGCAAGGTCACGATATGGGACGACAGCAGGGATTCTGATGGCACGTGAGTCGGATTGGCAGACACCAGTGCATGCTGTAGCAGTTGTTCCATGACCGGCTTCGTCGTGGTCAACACGGCCTTCGGATAGAGCCCCAGCCAGATCTGCAGGCCTGCGATGAACAGTAAGGTTCCAAATGCTACATTCGACAGGTCTGAGGCTGTACGGGTGTCTTGTTGTCGGCCAAAGAACGTGCGTTGCATCATACCCAGGGAATAGATGGCCGCCATCACCATGCCTAGGGATGCCAGAATGATCATGACCGGTTGAGTCGCATAGGATCCAAAGAGCACGAGGAACTCACCGATAAAATTCGCCAGCCCTGGCAACCCCAATGACGCGCAGGCAAAGAAAAGCGTCATCGTGGCAAGACGTGGCGTCACGCTCCAGAGTCCTCCCATCCGGCCCATATCTCTCGTCTGATACCGCTCCTCAAGTGCGCCGGCCAGCAGGAAGAGGCCAGCAGTACTCAGCCCATGCGCCACCATCTGCATCATCACTCCCTGCAACGCCAGCTCTGTGCCGGCGAAGGCGCCGAGCAGGATGAATCCCATGTGGCTGATGCTGCTGTAGGCCACCAGTCGTTTGATATCTGTTTGGGCACAGGCCAATACCGCTGCATAGAGAATCCCGACCACACCGATCCCCATGGCGATGGGTGCAACTTCGTTCAAGGCCTCGGGAAACAATGGAAGCGTGAATCGCAACAAACCATAGGCGCCTGTCTTCGCTAAGATCCCGGCGAGGATGATCGTGGCCCCGGTGGGAGCCTCTGCGTAGGTATCCGGTAGCCACGTATGAAAGGGAGGGGCCGGCAGCTTCACGAGAAACCCGATGAGAAATGCCAGCATCAACCATCGAGCCATCTCACTGGTCAGGGTCAGTCCCATCAGGTCGGCATAGTCGAAACTCGGTCGCCCAGTGGCTTGTTGATGTAGGAGCGCGAGCGCCACAATTGCAACAAGTAGCACCAAGCTCCCGGCCTGCGTAAAGAGAAAGAACTTGAACGAGGCATGCCGGCGCTGTGCATGGCCCCAGATGACGATCAGGAGATACATGGGGATGAGCATGAGCTCCCAAAAGAAGAAAAACAGAAACAGGTCGATGGCCAAAAACACTCCGATGACACCTCCCAGGGCGAGCAGGACCTGACAGTGAAACAATCCGACGCGACTCTGGATTTCTGTCCAGGAGGCAATCGTGGCCACGATCCCGACGAAGGCCGTTAATAGAATAAGGACAACGCTCAGTCCATCGAGGCCGAGATGGAGACTGATACCCCAACGGGGAATCCAACTGGTGTGGCTTTCTACAAGCCATGTCCCCTGTCCTGAGGGCTGTATTGCGGAATGTTGTCCTCCGAGCAGAAGCGCCAGAATGAAATCAATCGCCAACGCCCCGAGGACGATCCAACGAGGTGCGTGACGGGACCATTGCTGTCCCATCCATGCTAGGGGTGCCGCGAGAATTGGGATCAGTATGAGTAGCCAGAGAGCCATAGCCATCACATCGCAAAGAGACCAAGTAACATCAGCGTTCCAACTGCAATGCTGGCGGCATACCACCGGACCTGCCCCGTCTGGGTGTGACTCAACCAGCCATGACAGGACTCGGCGCAGACAGCTAGCCACTCGTACCCGCGATCGACCATGTCACTAGAATTTCTGGTGACAGCAAACCAGGGCTGTACGAACAGACGATCATACAGTCGATCGAACCCCCACCCTGCTTGCAGCAAAGTCATTGAAGGGTGAGTCGTGGATTGATCTGTCTCTCGCGCCCCGAAGAGGGAGCCAGGCAGGAATAGGAGCGCGGCAAGGCCGATCCCGAGCAGCGCCGCGACGGTCACTGCCAGCTGTTCACGAATTTCGCTCGATTCATCTATCCCAGGAAGCAGCGCTGTCGTTGGGAGCGCATGCGACAGGTAGTGGCTAAACAGAGTGACATTTCCGAGTGTGTGGGGCATCTCGAGAAAACCGACTGTGAGCGCCAAGAAGGCCAACACCACCAGAGGTATGCGCATGGCCAGGCCTGATTCGCCGGTCGGTTGTGTCCGAACCTCTCCGAAAAAGACTCGAAAGATCAGCCGGAAACTGTAGAGCCCGGTCAGCATGGCGCCGAGTAGCGCACCAAACCAGATCCATCGATGGCTGAGGGGTGAAGACCAGACCGACCATAGGATCCAATCTTTGCTGTAAAACCCGGATGTGATGAGAGGAACACCAGACATAGCCGCAGCGCCGATTAAGAATGTCCAAAAGGTCCAAGGCAGATGCCGTCGAAGGCCACCCATCTTAAAGATGTTCTGCTCATGGTGGAGACTGTGAATGACCGATCCAGCCGCCAGGAAGAGCAAGGCTTTGAAGCAGGAATGGGTGAGAAAATGAAAGAGTGCGGCAGACCAGGCTCCGACGCCGAGCGCCAGAAACATGTAGCCGATCTGGCTCATCGTCGAATAGGCGAGCACCCGCTTAATGTCCTGCTGCACCAAGGCGCTGGTGGCTGCAAGCAGCAACGTCACAAGGCCGAGCACCGCAATACCCTCTTGCACCATCGGAGCTAGCTCAAAGAGATGATGCATGCGAGCAATGAGGTAGACACCTGCGGTCACCATCGTAGCCGCATGGATCAGTGCACTGACTGGAGTGGGGCCTGCCATCGCATCCGGTAGCCACACTTGAAGGGGCAATTGAGCAGACTTTCCAACGGCCCCGATCAAGAAGAGCATGGCCACGATCATGGCCAGGTTCGATCCTACTGGCCAGGCCTCCATAGCAAAACTCTGGACCTGTTGAATCGATAAGGTTTGGAATTGCGTGAAGAGGATAAAGAGCCCGATGGCCAACGCCGTATCTCCGATGCGAGTCACGATGAAGGCCTTCTGCGCGGCCGTGCCATACTCAGGTTCGCGATACCAAAATCCAATCAACAGATAGCTGCAGAGCCCTACCCCTTCCCAGCCCAGATAGAGCAGAAGGAGATTGTCGGCCAACACCAGTGTCAGCATGGCGGCCACGAAGAGATTCATGTAGGCGAAAAACCTGGCATAACCATCATCGTGAGCCATGTACTCAGCGGAGTACAGATGGATCAAGAAACCGATGCCGGTGATCACCGCCACCATCAAGAGTGACAACGCATCCAGATACCAGGAAATGCCGACTGTCATTCCGGACGTGTCGATCCAATTCCATGACGTTTGCTGGTAGGACTCGCGAGCAGGAAAGAGGCTAAAAAAGTCTATGGCAACAAGCGCGGTCGTCACGGCGGCTGCCCCAACCGATCCGCAACCAACCCATGCGATGTGCTGTCGACTCAACCGTCCGCCACACAGGGCCAACAGCAGAAAGCCTGCGAGCGGGAGAACGGGAATGAGCCACAGTAGACTAATCATAGTGTTCAATGATGAATATGCAGTTCTAAGTTGATGTCCCTAACTCACAATGAATCACTCAACACTTACAGGTTGTGTCACCCTCTCATTTCACAGAATGCATCAGCGTCCAATGTCCGGAACCGATGTGATAGCTGTAGTACGATTCCCAGTGCCACAGATACTTCGGCTGCCGCCAGGGTGAGGATAAATAGGAACATGATCTCCCCATCGACTTGTCCCCAACGAGCCCCTCCGGCAATGAACGCGAGCGCGGCAGCATTCAACATGATTTCGAGCGAGAGGAGCATGTACAGGATGTTTCGCCGACTCAATAGGCCAATCAATCCGAGACTAAACAATATGATCGCCAATACCAGTGCAGGTGTACTCAGCATAAACGGGCCTCACTCGATAGACGGCGCCCTAAGTGATAGGCCCCGATCAACCCTGGCAACAACAGCATGGACGCCAATTCCACCCCAATAATGTAGGGTCCGTAGAGGGCGATAGAGATCGCTTTCTGCCTAGGTTCTGCGACTGCCATCGTGGGATGGTCTCCAGAAGCAATGAGATATCCCACTTCTCCCAGAAGCACCAGGGCCAGGATACTAGGCCCTACCCATGCACTAAGTGAGAACCACGTCCGTTCCTGTTCGACCGCGAGTGGTCCTAAGAGCATCACGACAAAGATGAAGAGCACCATAATGGCACCGCCATAAATAATGATTTCAAGCGCGGCAGCAAACTGTGCACCGAGTAAATAGAAAATCAGTGACAACGCGATCAGCGCGACGACCAAATAGAGCAGCGCGTGGACCGCATGCACATGCGTGATCACTCGTAGCGTCGCCAAGACAGTCACCGCGGCAGCGATATAGAAGAGCATCTCCATAATCGTTCTCTCTGTGCTGAGTCCTGAGTTGTGAAGGCCAGGACTTGTCTACTTGTTACTCAGCCATTCCTTACGGCATCAAACTCTTCACATCTACCGGTGGAAGTTCGTGTTCACCTTCTCCCTTGTCTTTGTCGCGAGTCCTTACGCCGGCCATTCGATAAAAATTATAGTCGTGATACTTACCGGTTCCGCTGATCAGGAGGTCTTCTTTCTCATAGACCAGATTCCGGCGCGCATATTCACTCTGTTCGAAATCTGGAATCAGCTGGATCGCATTGGTCGGACAGGCTTCCTCGCACATGCCACAGTAAATGCAGCGCGAAAAGTTGATTCGGAAGAACTCCGGATAACGGCGCTCGTGAGCCTCTGGATTGTCCGCAGCCTGAAGCGAAATGCAATCGACGGGACAGGCTGCAGAGCAGAGGTAACAAGCCACACACCGCTCTTCTCCGTCGGGATCTCTGGTGAGGACGATGCGTCCACGCCAACGTGGTGGCAAATAGGGTTGCTCTTCCGGGTACTGAACAGTCACCGGCTTCGTGAAGGTCCGTTTAAAGACGATCCACAACCCTACGACGAGATTCCGGGCGTATATCCATGTGTTCATCATACGTAAAGCCGTTCTACAGGGATGATTCCCCTTTGCATCACATCCGATCCAAGCTCACTGCCACATCGTGAATCCCTGCTATCCTGCTCTCCACAGCACCACCCCGCCCGTCACCAACAGATTGATCAACGCGAGTGGCATCACGACCTTCCACCCGAATGACAGGAGCTGATCAAAGCGGTATCGGGGCCAGGCTGCGCGAATCAGGATGATCAAGGCGATGAAGCCGAACATCTTCAAGCCAAACCACACCACCGGCGGTAACCAGGGTCCGTGCCATCCACCGAAGAAAAGAATGACGGTCATAGCTGAAAGGAGGAGGATGCTCAGGTATTCGCCGACAAAGAACATCCCAAATTTCATCCCACTGTACTCGGAGTGGTAGCCGGCAACGAGTTCTGCTTCCGCCTCAGGCATATCGAACGGGGTGCGGTGCGCTTCAGCCAGTCCCGCCATGAAAAACCCAAGAAACCCCAAGAACTGAGGGATCACAAACCATTGATGCTGTTGCGCGTTCACGATATCGCTCAGGTTGAACGAGCCTGCCAAAATTACAGCTCCCATCAGCGAGATCCCCATGAAGACTTCGTAGCTCAACAATTGCGCGATCGCCCGAAGGCTGCCGAGAAACGCGAATTTGTTGTTGGAAGCCCATCCTCCAATGATGACACTGTAGGCGGCAAGACTCGACATGGCCAAAAAGAAGAGGACGCCCACATTGAGATCGGCGACCACGAAGTTGGGTGCGATCGGTATCACCACAAACGACATGAGTGCAGTGATCACGACGATGGCCGGCGTAATGACGAACACTGCCTTATCAGCGAAGGGCGGGATCCAGTCTTCTTTCGTAAAGATCTTGATCATATCCGCCAGTGATTGCAGGCACCCGCCTGGCCCCAGTCTGTTGGGGCCGTATCGTTCTTGCCACACTCCGAGCAGTCGGCGTTCGACCCAGATCAGCATCCCGGCCAAGGTCAGGCAGCTGCCAAGAATGATGGCGATGGTGAGTGCGGTGTGGCTCCAATCGATCATGCAGCCCTCCGCGTGTGTTCAGTCTGGATTGCCTTCAACAGATCAACCCAAGCCGGCACTCTGACGCCAGATACCTCAGGCACAAGGGAGAGGCCTGCCGTCCCCACAGGTGTAGAAGGATTGAGGTGCACAACAAGGCGGTACGTCGTCCCCTGTAACATCAGATCAATCGTGCTATGGTCCTCAAGGGTCAACCGCGCTCCATCTGATGGATGCAAGGACAGGAACGGCTTGCCAATCCGTTGGGCGATCGCCGGAGATTGGTTGCTGAGTTCGTCGCTTCCAAACACGGCAGATAGAGGAAGCAGTAGCCATTGATGAGCGGTTGGCTGAAACGCGCGTGGAATGGTGGTGAACCAATCGGCTGCCTTCGTGGCAACTGGTTCGATGAGCCGGACTCCCGGCATTTCATCGCGCAATGGCCCACCGACTTCGTCTTGATACGTATTCACAGCCTGGATTGAATTCCACCCAGGAGCCCAGAATTGGGAAATCAGTGGTGACGGAAGTGGGCCTCGATATCCTTCCATCGTAAACCCAAGCGGTGAATCATGATCAACGGGAGGAGGCGGTTCGTGCATGGTCAGGTGAGAGATCAGTGATGTACGTCCACTGTATCGCTCAGACTGCCTGGGAGCTTTTTGACCCACTAAACGAAAACTCGCTGACGGTGCGACCTCTCCAATGTGTGCCAGCCCAGGAGCCGCTATTGCCGTTGCGGAGACCGCATCGTCGAAGTTGCGCCAGGTCGCCACTCCGGATGCACTCCCACCCTCTTGTGAAGTTGCACGGCCAAGGTCACTCAGCCACCGCCAGCTTTCTTTGACGTCACCGTCCGGGACAAACACTCGGTAGAACCGTTGGGCTCGGCCTTCTTGATTGACAAATGTCCCATCGGATTCTGGACCTGTGGCAGCCGGAAGCAGCACATCGGCATGCGCTGTCGTGGGATTCTCAACAGAATCGATGACAACAACCGTTTGCGCTGCCTCAAGGAAGGCATCGACGTTTGCCTGATCCGCGCGCCGATACAAGTCGTTCTCCAGCACAATCACGGTATCGGCCTTTCCCTGACGGATCGCATCGAATGCGTCATTCAAGCTTCTGCCACCGAGCAAGGCGAGGCCTGCGCTATTGCACTCTGGAAGTACAAAGCTGAGCTGTGGCTGCTTCCCTTGTTGATGCAGAGCCCAGGCTACATTGGCTGCTGCCTCGATCGTTGCCTGGGATCCGCTTTCCGTTCCGGCAATGATCAGTGGGCGTTGGGCATGGGTCAGGGCCTCAGCAATTCGCTGTGTGAGGTCCTTCACCTCCGGACTGAGGTCCGAAACGGAGGGTGCCCCTTGATCGATCGATCCAGCCACAGCAAATCCCAACCTGGCAATATCATCCGGCGCGGCAAAGTAGGCGTCAGTGGCATACTCATGAAACCACGTACGCTGATACCCAGCGAGGAACAGAGGGCCTCGTCGATTTTGCACCGCGTTCCGCACAGCCGCCTCATCCCATCGAGGAATTTTCAATTCGTCGACCTGTTCCATCGGCTGTTGCCGAATTGACTGGAGAAGAGCCAGCGCCAAGCGTGGCGCCTCGTTCAAGAGATCCGCTCCAAGAACGAAGACGGCATCTGACTGTTCGGCATCGTGAATCGACGCCGACGGCACCGGTCCAGTTTGAAGTACCTTCAGTACTGTGGAGAGAAGTTGGCCTTTCTGCTGATCGATCCCCTGATAAAAGTTCTGCGGGCCGACCAAAGATTGAAGGGCCACATTCGCCTCGAGTGACGCGCGAGGCGACCCAATGCCTACAATCCCACGAGCCTGTCGTACACAGTCTGCTGCGAACTCGAGGGGCTGCGGTACACCTTCCGTTGTTCCCGACTGGGATGGCTGACGCTCCTGCCTCACCACGGCCCGCTTGATGCGCTGCGGACTATTGACATACTCATATCCAAACCGTCCTCGATCGCACAAGAAGTAGCCGTTCACCTGACTGTTAAACCGATTGGTGATCCGACGCAGAGTCCCAGATCGTTCACCGGCGGTGGTATTGCAGCCAAGGCTACAATGTGGGCAGATCGATTGGGCTGCTTGCAGATCCCATTTCCTCGTATAGTGGTGAAAGAAGGTTTTGTCCGTGAAGACGCCGGTCGGACAGACCTCCACCAGATTTCCACTGAATTCGTTCTCCAGCGTGCCATCCTGTTCCCGGCCAAAGTAGACGGCGTCATGCGAGCCAAACACGTTGAGGTCACGCCCCCCGGCATAGTCTCGGTAATATCGTACGCAGCGGTAACACTGAATACATCGATTCATCTCATGCCGAATGAATGGGCCAAGAGCCTGATTGCGATGGGTTCGTTTTTGATAGCGGTAGCGCCGGTAAACATGCCCGGTCATGACCGTCATGTCTTGTAAATGGCATTCCCCTCCTTCATCGCATACTGGGCAGTCGTGTGGATGGTTCACCATCAGCCATTCAATGACTGATGCGCGAAAGGCCTTGGCCTCTGGATCATCGATCGAGATCCGCGTGCCATTCGTCGCTGGTGTCATGCAGGACATCACCAGTCGACCAGACTGATCTCGATCATCTTTGAACTGTTTGACCGCACACTGGCGGCAGGCTCCGACTGATCCCATGGCCGGATGCCAGCAGAAATAGGGCACGTTCAGCCCATGTCCCAGACAGGCGGCGAGCAAATTCTGTTGCTCATTCACTGTATATGACTTGTTATCGACGATGATGGTTGCCATGGGCTAGACCTGAATCCTCTGTTGTGACGACTTCTTGCTCCAGGGACATCCGTGCGTCGTGATGTGGCGCTCGAAATCATCGTGAAAGTACTTCAAGGCCGATTGCAACGGGGCCATTGCACCTGGTGCGAGACCGCAGAAGGTATGCCCGGGAGCAAGCCACTTGGTATGCATCTCAAGCAGTGACAGATCGTCCTTGGTCGCACGCCCTTCCTCGAAGGACATTAAGATTCTCGCGACCCACGGTAACCCTTCCCGACAAGGCGTACACCAGCCACAGGACTCACGGGCAAAAAACTTTTCGAGATTCAGCACAAACCCAACCGGACAGGTGTGATCGTCTAATACGATCATCGTGGCGGTACCAAGACGACCGACCTCAGGCGGGATGGAAGAGAAATCTAAGGGGAGATCCAAGTGTTCTTCAGTCATAAATGCCGTGGAGATACCCCCTGGCAACAAGCCTCGAAAGCGAACACCATCCGCCATCCCTCCGGCATATTGCTCCAACACCTCACGCGCAGTGGTGCCGAGCGGCAATTCCCACCATCCAGGATTGGTGACACGACCACTGATACCGTAGATCTTCGTGCCACCGTCTTGAGTCCGACTCAATCGGTGATACCAGTCAGATCCTTGATTGACGATATGGGGGATGTTGTAGAGGGTCTCAACGTTCTGCACGACCGTCGGTTTCCCCCATAAGCCGACCGTCTGCGGAAAGGGAGGCTTTGCGCGGGGCACTGCTCGCTTGCCTTCCAGTGCATTAATCAACGCGGTTTCTTCACCACAAATATACCGGCCGGCACTGGCATGCAGATGGAGGTCAAAGCGAAATCCCGTTCCAGGAAGAGGCTTACCCAAATATCCAGCTGCATAGGCCTCTGCAATCGCCTCGGTCAGTCGTTGGGCCGATAGATGGTATTCTCCACGCAGAAAGATATAGCCAACCTCTGCATCGATGGCATAACCAGCAAGGATCATCCCTTCGACCAGGCCATGAGGATCACCCTCCATCAGCACACGATCCTTAAATGTGCCCGGTTCCATTTCATCACCATTGGCCACGATATACTTGGGTTTTGGCGCGTCGGTACCCATCGGCACGAAGCTCCACTTCGTGCCGGTCAGAAACCCACCCCCGCCCCTGCCGCGCAATCCGGCATCGATCACTAGGCGCTGTAGGTCCTTGGGGGCCAGCCCGCTGGAGAGCCGTTGCAAGCTGCGATACCCACCTGTTGTGACGTACTCACGCAATGTGCGCGTCGTACCATCCAGATGAATATGTTGAGTGAGTGGTCGTTCCATGTTATGTCGATGACGGATATCTTGGACTATTTGTATTTCTCCACGATCTGTTCAATCTTTTCGGGCGTGACGTTGCCGTATACATCCTGATCGATCATCAGGGCCGGTGCCCGTTCGCAGTGTCCTAAGCACGCAATCGGCAAGACAGTCAGACGTCCGTCTGGTGATGTCTGTCCGAGATCCGCGTTATAGAGTGTTTTGATCTGCTCCTGAACTTGTTCACACCCCTTGATCCAACAACTGATACTGTCGCACACGAAGGCGACATGCCGACCGACCGGTTTTCGAAAGATGAGGTTGTAGAAGGTGGCAACGCTATCCACATCCTCGACCGTGACCTCAAGAAATTGGGCAATCTCGAGGAGCGTGTCATCCGAGATCCAGCCACGTCGTCGTTGGATGGTCAGCAGCGCATCGATGGTAGCTCCCCGTTTGTCAGGGTAATGCTTCACTGCGTCTTCTAGTTCTCGTCGTTCAGTATCTGACAGCATACGTGCTGAGTCCTGCGTGCTCAGTTATGAGTTCTGAAACTCGTCGGCTTCTTGCTCAGCACCCAGCACTGAGCACTGTTCTTCAGCGATCCACATCGGATAACACATAGTCCACGCTTCCAAGGACAGCTAAGAGATCTGATAACAACTCGCCACGTGCCATCAATGGCACCATCTGGATATGGGCAAACGAGGGGGTCCGAATTCTCGTCCGGTACGAGAGCTGTGACCCATCACTCGTCAAGTAATAACTGGTCTGGCCTTTCGATGATTCGGTGGGAACTTCCGCTTCACCGGGAGGAAGCACCGGGCCCCAACTCACTCCGACAAAATGATTGATGAGCGTTTCGATGTCCTGCATCGTGTGTGTTTTCAGCGGAGGAGTTGCAAGAGCATCGAGTGATGTATAGGGACCGGATGGCATGGAGTCGAGACATTGGCGAATGATCCGCAGCGACTGACGCAACTCCAAGACATGCACCAGCGCTCGGTCATAACAATCACCGTTTGAAGCAACCGGGACCTCAAAGTCGAACTGCTCATAGCCGGAGTACGGACGGACCTTGCGCAAATCCCACGGCATGCCGCAGGCACGCAGCATCGGACCAGTGGCACCCCACGCGATAGCATCATCGAGAGACAAGACCCCGATCCCGACGGTCCGCTGCTTGAGAATTGGATTGTCCATCACCAGTCGCTCATAGTCATCGAGTCGGCTGGGAAACCAATCGATGAACTGGCGAACCAGCTTGTCCCATCCAATCGGAAGATCTCGTGCGACCCCACCGATCCGGAGCCAATTCGGATGCATACGGCCACCACAAATGGCTTCGGTGATTGAGAGGATGCGTTCTCGATCGTTGAACATGTAAAAGACTGGTGACAAGGCACCAATGTCGCCTGCAAAGGTCCCGTACCAAACGAGATGACTGGCGATTCGATAGAACTCAGACATCATGACTCGGATCGCTTGTGCCCGTGGTGGCACCGTAATCCCCGCCAATCGCTCGACGGAGAGACAGTACGGCATTTCGTTCAACACACCCTGCAGGTAGTCCACACGATCGGTGTAGGGAATGAACGAATGCCAGGTTTGCCGCTCGGCGATCTTTTCCTGGGAACGATGGTGGAAGCCGATATCCGGGACGATTTCGATGATTTCCTCGCCCGCGAGTTGCGCCACGAGTCGAAGCACCCCGTGCGTACCAGTATGGGCTGGGCCAAGGTTGATGAACATATAGTCGAAATCTGAATCCTGATCTTGGTGGGTGCGGGCTAACCCCCAATCCTCGGGCTTGAATTGCAGCGCGTCCTGAGCCATGACCAGCTTCTCCGGCGGCATTTGGAACTGCCCGACTTCTGTCGCACGCGAGGGATGATCCTTTCGAAGCGGATACCCCTCCCACCACGAAGGCATGAGTAGACGGCGGAGAAAGGGGTGTCCATCGAAACGAATTCCGAACATGTCGAAGATTTCTCGTTCATACCAATCGGCGTTTGGCCACAAGTCTCTGCTCGACGGCAGCGAGAGTGCGTCATCATCCAGCGCTACCTTGATGCGGAGTGATTGGTTCCGATCAAATGAGAAGAGGTGATAGAAGACGGTAAAGGTTCCGATCGGTAATCCGTCATGATGGCGACGAAGCCGTTCGTCGGTCGCACTCAGGTCAAACAGCATGGGAAACGGACGAGGAAGATCAGATTTGATATAGCGGAGGATTTCATGAAGTCGATGTTTCTCAACCCAGATGGTTGGAATCTCATCCTTGGTGGATTGCACAGCGGTTATATATCCGTCAGAGCCAAAGCGGGCTATCAACTCCACCACGAGTCCAGTCTGTTCTCCGATTGAGGAATCTCGTACAGCCGAAAGTCGTGAAGTCATGACTTGCCTTTCGGTCGACCGTCCGGCTGTCCTGCAAAATGGGGCGAGAGAAGGTCGGTCCGTGGAAGCACATCGATACCGGGATATTCACGTTGACTCATCCGCTCGGCTCGTTTGGCATCACGCAGCGAAGGCATAATGGGTCTCTGAACCTCCTGTGGACCAAAATGCCAGCTCAAGGGACGGCGTTCTGACCCAACCAGGTTCTGGAGGAGCAGCAAACATTCCATAAAAGCATGGGGCGGCGGTGGGCATCCTGGCATATACACATCCACGGGAATGAATTTATCGACGCCTTGCACGACAGAATAGGCGTCGAACATTCCGCCAGAGTTTGAGCAGGACCCCATCGAAATGACCCAACGCGGCTCCAGCATCTGTTCGTAGAGTTGCTTGATGACAGGCGCCACTTTCAGAAATACTGTCCCTGATACGACCAACACGTCGGCCTGCCGTGGTGAACCACGGACAACTTCTGCGCCAAATCGAGAGACGTCATAGACACTGGTCAAACTGGTCGCCATTTCGACGAAACAGCACGACAAACCGAAGTTCAACGGCCAGAGTGAATTCTTCCGTCCCCATGCTAAGAGGTCTTGTAGCGTCGCAAAGAGGACCGAGTCTCCAACGACAGAGGTCAACGAACCATCGCCACCATCGGTGATCCGCACCCCCTCCAGTCGTCCGTTATGCCACTCGGTCATCGTAGAGCTCCTTTGACTCCTGCATGGTTGGGTTCTGGCGGTGACGGACTCGTGGGCGTTGAGACTGTGCATGCCAGTCGAGCGCTCCGGTGAGCCACAAATACGCCAGGGAGGCCAACAGAATGGCCACAAAGATCGTCACTTCAATAAAGCCAAGCCAGCCTGTCTCGGGCACCGCGACGGCCCAGGCATAGAGGTATGCCGCTTCCACATCGAAAATAACGAAGAACATGGCGATCAAATAATATTGCACCGGTGGGCGGACTTGAGCGGTGCCAGTTGGCCGAATCCCACATTCATAGGGAACGCCGGTTGCGCTTTCAGATTGACGCTCAGGCTTTTTCCAGTGACGCTCGCCAAGCAAAGGTGGAAGTCCCAGCATGACGGCAATCACCACGCCGACACACAAGCCATAGATACAGATCTGCCAAATCGCGTCATCTACCATAAGAGTAACTAACCATCTGCAATAACTAACTATCGGCACTAACTAGCCATTTATTGAGGGCAATGAGGGTCTTCCCAACTCTTGGATATCATGCTGAGTGGAGACTGGCTCCATAAAGTCACAATTTTACAATTACTTACGTGGGAGAACGGCTGCGATCGGTAGGGTGAGAGAATAATTATAAGGAGACTACTTGAGTGGGTGCGCGACGATTTCTGTAGGTTAGCCACTGAGGCTGTTGAACAGATGATCCTATGCGTGGCATCCCATCCGTATTTGCGTGTTTTCGATCCTTCACACACCTCCCTTGGGGTCTTGAACCAGCTGATGAAGGAACTGTCGTTCCTCTGCTTCAGTTTCTACGTCGCCGTTCAGACGTGCGGCTAGCAATCGGTCTAGGATTTTCTTGAACTGCGGGCCTGGTTTCAACCCCATGGCTTTCAGGTCAGTGCCCGTCAGAATTGGCTTCACATGCTGATAGGTCGTAAGGAACGCTGAGATCTGGCGCTTGACTGTTTCCCCTTTACTCTTCGCCATGAGGATCAAGAGTGTTTCATCGGATAGTCCCGACAAGAGGTGGGACACGTCGGCTGGTGTGAGTGGTCGTTTCGATGCGAGTCGACGGATCATGTTGTGACAGCCCACGCGGGCCATTTTGAGCCTGGTGGCTTCCTGTTCGGAAAATGGAAAGCGCTTGAGCAGGTCTTTCACAGCACGCTCGGGCAACACCTCGAGCAGTCCCATCATGTAGACCACCCAGACGTCCATCTTCCGATCCAAGTACAGGAGACGGTACCAATCAACGGCTTCTTCCAGCGCGGCCAACAGTTGGTCCAACCGATTGGACCAACTCAGCTTCGGATGGATGAACTTCAAAAGATTGAGCTCCGCCAATCGCTTGATCGCCTGTTTCGATTCCCGCTCGCTGAACAGTAGTTTCAGCTCCTCCAGCAGACGGTGGCCAGATAATCGGTGAAACAGGTTCATCTTGACGGCGCCGGCGATCAACGCCGCCGTGTCCTTGCCCAAGTGAAATCCGAACCGGGATTCAAATCGGATCGCCCGAAATACACGGGTCGGATCTTCAACGAAACTCAGTCCGTGCAAGACTCGAATCACCTTGTCATTGAGATCTCGCTGACCACCATAGAAGTCCAGCACATCGCCAAAGCCCTTCCCGTTCAAGCGAACCGCCAAGGCATTGATCGTAAAGTCACGTCGATACAGGTCTTTCTTGATGGAACCCTGTTCGACTGTCGGTAAGGCGGTGGGATATTCGTAATACTCCGTCCGTGCAGTGGCCACATCCAGCTTGAAACCATCCGGCAACATCAGAATTGCTGTGCCGAATCGCTCATGCACCCTGACCCTCGCCTGCAGCATGTCACCAAGCTTGCGCGCGAAGGCGATGCCGTCGCCTTCAACCACGAGATCCAAATCCAGATTCTTGATGCCCAGTAACAGGTCTCGTACGCAGCCGCCCACGACAAAGAGCGAAACCTCGCAGCGGTCAGCCAAGTGACCCGCGTCTTCCAGCAAGGTCACCAGGCGATGTGGCAAGCGGCTCTGCAAGAGTCCCTTCACGTTGCGGCGCGGCCCTCCGATCTCAACGAGAGCTTCGCCTGGACGCATCGTCCGCAGTCGGGCAGCCTTCAATACATCGTCGTGTAGGGTCCGCAGCAGATCCGTTCTCGTAATGACGCCGACGATCTTCGCGTCTGTGATAATCGGCACAAAGCGCTGGTTTCGCTCGATCATGGCCGTTTCGATCTCATGAAATGGCGTGTCTGGCTGCGCGAGATAGGCGTCGGTCTGCATGATGTCACGTACAGCCATCTTGCCCAGCCGATGAAATAAGGCTTTCTGAATCGACTCCCGGCTGACGATTCCAATGTACCGATCTTTTTCATCCAAAATTGGAAACACATTCAGCCCATAGGCCGTCATCCGCTGTCCTGCTTCGGTCACGCTGGTCTCGACCTCGATCGCTTTGACCGGAGTCGTCATAACATTCTGAGCCAGCAGAGTCGGGCGATACTGTGTGGTCAGCAGCTGAACGACCTTCTCCTTGACTGCCGCAAGGGTTTGCCCTTTGACCGTGGCGGCTGCTGCCACGGCGTGGCCTCCTCCTCCAAATTCCCGTGCGATCCAGCCGACGTCGATCTCAGGCCTGCGGCTTCTTCCGATCACTTCCACTCGGTCTGCCATCATCACTGCCACGATAACGGCATCGACACTCTGTAATTCGGCGAGTCTATGCACAACGCCGGCTGCTTCCCCGCGGCAGCGGTCGATCGTGCTCGTGGCCACCAGGACCTTGCGGCCTTCCAGGTAATGCACGTCGCTGTGCTCTAAGAAGTCGTTCAGCAGCGAGACGGCATCTGCATCGAGGGGACGGAGCAACGTATTCGCCACCAGATTCAGGTCCGCGCCGGCTGCGGCGAGAAACGCGCCGGCCTCAAAATCACGGCTGGTCGTAGAGGCGAAAACGAACGATCCGGTCTCTTCATAGAGGCCCAGGGCCATCACGGTTGCCTCGAACGGCGTCACGGGAATATGCCGCCGCCGAAGTTGTTCTATGAGAAGCGTCGTCGTGGCCCCGACCGATTCAATGACAGACTGTTTCGAACGGCCGGCGAGAGATGAGTCTGGTTCGGGGTGGTGATCGAACACCACAACTTCGACCGTTGGATTTTCGATGCACGCTTTGAGCGTTCCGATCCGGTCGGGCTCTTGGGTATCGACAAGCACGAGTCTCGTGATTTGAGAGAGCTCGATGTCCTTGAGTTTGCTGATATCGAGGTCGTGTACGGCGAGAAAGTTACGGACGGCCTCCTGGCCGCCAGCCGGCAGAACCAGCTTTGCCGCTGGGAAGAGCTTGTGCGCAGCAACCATGGAAGCCAGGCCGTCGAAATCCGCATTGCTGTGCGTGGCGATGATCTCCATGCGCCCATTCTAGCAGGGTCCTTCATATGGCGAAATGACTGGAAGGATAATAGCTCGCGTGAAGAACGAAATGGCTCTCGCGCTTTCGTTGGATACGCTGAGACCCGCACCAGGCGGGAGGGAAGAAGTTTTGATCGATCAATCGCGTCCTCGGCCGGAACGGTCAGATCGCTCGGGGCGATCCCTACTGTCAGGACGGTCAGGACGTTCAACTCGATCCACTTTATCTGGACGGTCGATTCGGTCTGATCGGTCTCTGTCGGAATCGTTGCGACTCCCCTTCCCGCCACGATCGCTGCGTTCTCCCCGATCGCGATCACCTCCAGAGCCGCTGTGATCATCACGAAAGAGCCGATCGCTCCGTTCCCCCTTGCTGACCTTGTCGCGAAGTGTTTGAAGGCTGGCACGGCCTTCTTCAAAGTCGGATCCTCGTCGTTTCACTTCTCGGCTGAGATCCAAGAGTTCAGACGGACGATAGCCTTGCTTGATTCCCTCGCCGACCAAGGCTGTTCCGTCTTTCGACGGAATTCTTCCTTCTTTCATCACCGCCAGACTTTTTGCGCCGGCTGCGAGCTCTTCCTGAGTCGCCTTATGGCGGCCTTCTTGCGACAATCGACTCAGCTCCCGCACCTCATCGACCGTGGCTCCCCGCGCAAACGCTTCTGCCATCGTTTCCAGCGCGCGCTGCCGACTTCCCTCTGCCATTCCACGGCCTTTTGCTTCTTCCAATACTTCGTGGGCAGACTCAAGCCGGGACGTCATCTGTCGCAGCACCGGATCGATCCGTTTCGGCTCAATTCCCTTTGCCAGCCCCTCTTTCACTTTATTGGCCAAGGGTTCGACGGGCAGGCCTCTTTCACCAGCCTTGTTTACTTGTTCCAACAATGGATTGATGTCTTCGGGAGAATGGCCCTGGGCAGTACGCAGTCGATTGATTTCCTCTCGATCTTGAGGCGAGAGAGACTCGGCCCATGCTGGGCCTGCAGATAAAGCGAACACCAGGCTCACCACAATGTTTCGCATGGCAGTTCCGTTGCGCATCGCTTTACCTCACAACCACCACTCCGTTAGTTTGCCCGAACCCATCTGTGACAAAATCGTCGGCCTGTGGAGGTGTCACCCATCGAACTCCGTCTATTACGTACATGAAGGGATACTCTCCTTCCTCCAACGGTACAACCACTGACCACAGAGCCCCATTCATGATCTTCATCGGCGTCGCCCTCTTTGCCCAGCCATTGAAGGACCCTACCAGAAAGACGTTCTTGGCCCCCGGTGCCAACACAGTGAACCGGACGCCGCCAGGTGTGGTTTTTGGTGGTTCCGGCGTCACCGTCTTGGTACAGCTCCACGTTCCACTCAACGCCATGGTGATGCTCAGCAGAATGATTACATGAAATAAACCGTGGCATCCCAGTCCTCTTTGCATGGGCGGAAGAGTAATGGAGGTTCAGCCTGGTTGCAAGAGACTCGCTCTGTAAACTAGATGGCCACATCAAGCACCGCATTCTGCGCGCCGAATCCATCGGTGGCTTCTTCAGCCGCAAGCGGATCGGCAATCCACTGTTTCCTGTCAATAACGAACATGTATTGATACCGACCGGGCTTGAGTGGGATTGTTGCCGTCCACACCCCACCATCAGAGCGCTCCAGCTTGGTCTGGGCCGGATCCCACCCGTTGAAGTCTCCTGCAACAGAGACCGATTGTGCTCCTGGTTGCAGCAGGACCAGCCGGACAAACACCGTCGGCTGCTGTGTCGTACCGGCGGCAATCGTCTGAGCCGGGACAGTTGCAACCGGCACTTCCACGACTCGCTCCGGCTTCAATGAGAAGAGCCCTGCCACCGCAACGATGGCGACACAAGCCGCTGCGACTGCGCCAGCGAGATTCCACTCCAGAGTTTGTGGTGCAGTCACCGTCGCATAGAACCGTTCCCACCAACTGAGGGATGGTGGAGTGATTTTGGCCTTCAACTCAGTGAAGAATCTGGCCGAGGGAGTCATCCGCGGCAATTGCGCCGCCTCTGCAACTACCATCTCAAGATTGAGCCACTGTCGGCGCAGTATCGGGTCGGAATCGACCGCTTGCAGAAAGGCAACCCGCTCCTCAGGGCTTAAATCCTGGTCAAGGAACCGTTGAACCAACAGTTCGTGTTCATTCATTGCATCACCGTCGTGAGGATCCGTTCCTAGCGAGTCGGGTTCAATGCCGCAAGTTCACGACTGAGCTTGAGTCGCCCTTTATATACCCGCATCTTTAACGTGTCGCTGTTCACACCTAGAATCTCCTCCATCTCTTCGTAACTCATGCCTTCAACGTGTTTCAGCACGAATGCTTCACGATAGAGAGGTGGCAACCGCTGGATCGCCTGTTCCAATTCCAGTGCAACCTGTTGTTGAGAGAGCAGGCGCTCGGGAGTCTGCTCCTCAGCTACATGAATATCGAGCACCTCGTCGATGTCGACATCCTGTTGGCCCATCCCTGGCCGTTTGGCCCGCAACCAGTCTTTGCACTTATTTGAGGCGATTCTGTACAACCAGGTCGAAAACTTTGAGTCTGCACGGAATGTTGACAACGCTTTAAAGGCTGCGAGAAACGCTTCCTGGGCCAGGTCTTCTGCTTCCGCACGATTCCCCACCATACGATAGGCCAGATTCACGATCACGGAGGCATGCCGATCGATCAGCTGTCCGAATGCCTCATGATCTTGCTTGAGGCTGCGGGCAACTAATTGCGCATCATCAGGTCCTGTCTGCTGATCCAGTGGCATGCTCCGACTCCAGTTAGCCTGGTCCGATGCCACAGGACCGTCTGCCTTTGCCTACATGTTTCATTAGACGCAGGGACCTGAGGAGCGTAAACAACCTCAAGAGAGGGAAGAGTTGGCTAGAACCGGTAGCTAGTCCCGATTGAGAGGACATAGTCTGGTGCGCCATTCGACAGACCAACTGCCACGCCTCCATTAAATCGCCAGGCAGCTGACGCCTTATAATTCAGGGCGAAGAAGAAATCTCGGATATTTACAAGGCCAGGAACCAGGGCACGATACTCTTCGAAGTAGACGCTTCCCAAGAGATTCTTCGTGAAGTAGTACCCGGCTCCGATATCATACCAATATTGATTCTGGAGCTCGACACCGTCAGGATTCCCAATGAAGTTATAACCGCCGTCGAGAAATGCCAGCCATTTGTCCCCAATGAGCTTGGACATCTCGATCCCATACCCATGATCAAGGGCACCGGTTCCTAAACCCTTTCCTTCGCTGGCAGTAGGGAGCTTGAGTCGTCCCGTAATGGCGATCATCGGTACATAGTCACGTTCTTCGACTAGATAATACCGCCCTCTGAGAATGATGTCCCCAAGTCCAGAGTGAGTCTCCCTACGAGGCGCCTGTTGAGTGCTTATCTGACCCGCATTGAGCAGGGCAACACAATCTGGGTCATCCAACTTGAATTCCGTTCCATTTCTCCTAAAACAGTTTCCCTTTACTTGAGTTGGCTGCCCTCCAACTAACGTTGCTGTACCATCTGTTGTGGCAGACACAAACGGGATAACGAACGACACGTCGCCATCTCGAAAGTATCGGCGTAGGGAGAAGGGCACATAGACGAAGTCACTTGTGGTATTGGTGCCAAAATTTCCGCTGCTGTAACTGGGAGTCATTCCAATCTGCCAGTTCCGTTCTGCCGCCGGTTGTGGCCGCTTGTCGGTTGGGTCTGCCGACAATGCGTGTCCTCCCCATAAACCAACGATTGCCGCCACGACTGCTGCCATCACGATCACGTTCACCCTCTGCATGCCGTTCACCATCCCTTTCTGCACGAGAAATCCAGACACCAATCCGGATCAGAGGCTTGGTAAATACCTAGACACAACATCGGCTTTAAAACACAACGGCGCCGAGACAATCCCGGTGCCGTTGTGTTTTGCCATCTCAACACCAACGAACGTTTAGTTCCGCCCCGGTCGCTCTGGTTTTTCGGGTCGATCCGGCCTATCTGGTCTTTCAGGACGCTCAGGCCGTTCTGGTTTTTCCATCCGTTCAGGTCTTTCTATCCGTTCCACCCGATCCATCCGATCACCCTTATGCTCTCGCTCGATTTTAACCCGTTCGTGCCCCATCTCCTGTTTGCTGACTTTACTGCCTCTATCGGGGTCCGCATTCCTCATCTCGGCTCGCATCTCGTTCCGCACGTGGCGCATTTCGCTGACTATCGGACCTAACTTAAACCCCAAATCTTTCGCGATCGCGCCCCATCCGCTACCTTGAGATCGGAGATCGCCAACTTTCTGAAGCGCCTCGGTCATCGTTGGATAAGTCTTCGAGTCGGTTTTGACCAACTCCTGAGCCAGTGCCATTCGTATAGAAATTTCACCCCATCCCTGTTTGGAGGCGCGCAGTTGTTCGACAGTTTTGACTTCGACTTGGAATTGCTTCGCCAATGTCTCTGCGTGCTTATCAGATGACCGAACACTAGTCTCCATATCGAGCTGCTGTCTCACGCTTTGCAACTCGGTTTCCTCCGATGCCAGAACTTGCTCCTGTCCCAATCCAATCACGGTGTTCAGTATCAGAACACCACAAACCATCACGATCCTAGTGAGCTTCATCCGTGCCTCCATATTTTAGTGAACCATATCAATCAACTGATGCAACCTTAAGAGTAAACAAATCATGGCCGCACCGAACTGCTCATACTAATATGGCACCTGTTGTCCTACTGCCCGTTGAGAGAGACTAATGTCGACCTGATCGTTCAGGCCTGTCCGGGCGCTCTGGTCTCTCCGGGCGGTTGGGACGTTCTGGTCGCTCAATCCGCTCCATTCGTTCCGGTCTGTTCGGTCGATCCATTTGCATCATGCGCGCATGGTCTCGCCCTTCTCGGCCATGCTCGCCAGCAACGTGATCAGCTCGGTCAAGTCCTCTCAGCTCCCCACCCGAGTTTGATCTGTGATCTTCTCGACGATCTTCACGTCGGTCAAGCTGCCGATTTTCCCGACGATTCTCTCGACGGTCCATCTGTCGATCCTCGCGCCGCTCCATCTGGCGATCGGCTCGTCTATCTTCCCGAAGATCTTCACGCCGGTCATCACCACCACGACGGCCTCGGTCACGGCTACTATCGTGATCCCGGCCACTATTGAGCGAGCCAGGGCCGCTGTTCAATGAGCCGGGGCCGCTATTGAGAGAACCATGGCTCCGATTATCGGTACGCACTCCCGGCTCATCAGCAGTACCACTCATTTGCCCCACTGCCGGCGAGGTCAGAAGCGATAATCCGGCGATGGTGCCCAACATGATTTCTTTCCAACTGGTACGGTTCATCGTTCATCTCCTTCCAAAATTACCTGGTCGCAGTCTAACCAACCTGCTGGCATCCACCTAGTTAATCTTCTAATTCTGCCTCTTCCCATACGACCGTCGTACCGCTCAACGCACCCTTCACTTTCACCTCGGCTAAAAAGCCCGCACGACTCATGGATGTGCCGCTCACACTCTCAAACTGAGCGTTGTTGAAAGTAGATACGCGATCACTTTTGAACGGAATGGTTGCATAACCCCCTCCTTCAAACCTTGTCTGATGGATTAGACGGAGGGGTGAGGGAAAAGTAAACAGGTGACTTGGGAAGGTTTGGTCCTGCGAAGGTAGGGGGGCCAGCCCAGCCTGAGCGAAGCTCAGGCTGGGCTGGCACGATCTGTTACTGGATTGGATTACGCTGAGCAGGAGTCAACAGATCTTTCCAGGTCTGGGGAAGATTCTGGACCCACCCGTTGTAGACAACTGGAATGGTTAGCAGCCCTTGGCCGCCCATGCCGCGGTTGCCGGTGACGGTGTCATCCGATGCCGTCCCCGTTGCTGCGGTCAGCAAGATCCTTCCGACGATCACGGCATCAGCCGGATTGCCATCGTTGTTTGGGTCCGGATCAACCACGATCAAGCTGTTTGAGAACTTGCTCGACACATAGGCGTAGTACCCGCCCCCCTGCTTGGCACCATACTGTACGCCATGGCAGCCTGGATCGCATGGCAACATTGCCACCACCGTATCAGTGACAGGATTGACGACCGTAATGGTCCCTGTCAGCGTGTTGGCCGTCACCATGTTCTTCCCGTCCGGGCTCACCGGTGTTTGAATCGGCAGCGCCCCAACCGGACCGGTGATGGCGCCACTGATGGGATCGTAGTTCTCCAGCAGATTGATCGTCTTCACCACGACCTTTGCCTGTGTGTCGATCACCGTGATCGTACTGTCCAACAAGCTGGCCACATAACTCTTCTTCGAATCAGGCGTCATGCCCGTGGCGATCGGAATCGCTCCAGCCGGGAGAATTGCATCGATGGAATTACTGGCAAAGTTGAATTGCGTGCTGTCGGCCGATAAGGCGTTGGGCGTCACCATCAGCTTGCCGTCGTGGCTCATCCAATGCGCATGAGGAGTTCCACGCCCGATGTTGATACGCCGCTGTACCCCGTTCGCCATAGGAGCGAGCTCCACCACTGAATCGTTATTGGGTGAACCGTTCAGCGTCACGTGTAGTTGATCGGTATCGGTCCTGGTCATGACGTGAGCCGGAGATTCACCGACGGAAATGTTATTCAGGAATTGCCCTGTCACGCGGTTGAACACCGCCAGTTTACTGTCGAACCATTGGGTCTGGTAGATCAAGTTCTGGTTCTTATCCGTCCACATATTGTGGGGATTGTTCATATTGATCTGAGGAAGCGCCACCTTGCGTCTGGCCTGCCAGGTCTGTCCGTTAATGGCCGTGGCTGTGCCAGGTTTGCTTTTCCCCGCAGTCTTCTCAAATTGCGTATCGACCCAGACTTCTCCCACCGCGGCGGTCGCGGGATTGGTCAAGGGGGCCTTATCCAAGTCGTTTCCATACCGGGCGCTCAGTACGGCATCGAGATTCGCGACCGCACCACCTGTGATACGCACATCGACGCTCGGATAGGTAATGTGCCATGGACCGGGAGATGTGTAATCGATCCAATTAGCCGGGTGAGTTGCGATGAAGAAGGTGCGGAGCAGGCGCGTGGCCAAATCGCTGCTCGTTGGAACGGTGATCCCATTGACGAGCGAAATATTCTCGCCTAGATCCAGACCCGTTGTACTTGGATTGTCCACAATCACGGCTCCGAACATGTACGGATGAATCTTGCAGGTAAACACATAGAGGCCCGGCGTATGGAGCACAACTTGATCTGATCCCTTACGGGGCGCCGTATCAAACGGCATATTGATGGCACCGGTCGGGAAGATCAGGCTGGTGCGCGTGTGCACTGTGTTGGATTTCCCAGTAAACACAACTTCGGTTCCCGGCGTAGCGACCGCCAACGACCGAAACCCTGCAACCGGACCGGCCGCGTTCCTGAACCAAGCGCCCGGTTCATCGGTCAGCTCAAAAGTAATCCGTGGATCGCTCGCCTGGACGGTACTCGTGATAGGACTCACTGCGGTACATGCGAGGAGACCAGCTACCCACACAACCATACCTAAACGGACACGTTGTTTCATGCCTGCCTCCTGATGATGTGAAATGTACGAAAACTACTTGCCGAACATTGCAGCGTCGGAGGCTATAACCTCCGTCTTGACCTGGACCGGCATGGATGCAAGTTGGCTACTACGATTAGGCGAGCACAATGTAAACGAGTCACAGGAAATTTCAAGGGAAAATGGCAACAAGATGATGTCGAGGAATATTCAACGAATATCTTGAAAGAAGGCACGTGGCAATACCGGAAGTCGATATTCAACGTGAAGTATAATAAGGAGCACGCGGATAAAGCTTTTCCAGACCCCCATTCGTAGAAACTTTCGGGCATCCGTAATGACGGGTGGAAATAAGAGCAGGGGGTTCGTTTCTTTGATCACCTTTTCACAGAAGGCGACGTCCTCAAGAATTGGCTGGTTGGGAAACCCGCCCAGCCTGGCGAAGAGTGATCGGCGAATAAACAGGGCTTGATCGCCGTAGATGATGCGGCTGCGAGTGCAACGGAAATTGTCCAGGAACGAAATGAGACGCAGACGCCAGTCATCGCCTGAAAACTGGTGCATGAAGCCACCGGCCTGAATCGCCTGATCACTCTCCATGTCATTGAGCCGTTGGATGGCACCGTTCGGCAGCACTGTATCGGCATGGAGAAAGAGTAGCCACTCCCCCCTTGCTTGCTTGGCGCCAGCATTCATCTGGGAGGCGCGACCCTTCGGTGCAGTGAGAAGATGAACAGTGCCGAGGGCTGAGGGCTGAGGACTGCGTGCGAGCTCTTCGACGATCTCGCGGGTCCGGTCGGTGCTGCCGCCGTCGACGAGGATCGTCTCAAATTCTCCTGGCTGTGCGAACAGCGCTTGCAGCGTGCTTGGTAACACCTTCTCTTCGTTGTAGGTAGGCATGATGACGCTGATCATGCCGCGCACCAGTCCGGCAAGAATGTCCGTACATCCTGCGCCCAAGCCGTGGCATCTTCGTCGATGCTCTCAAATAAGTCACAGAGGGTGAAGACCATGGCATCGGTCAACACGAGGTATCGCTGCGCCCGTCGCCCGAGATCCTGCACATCGGTCTCGCCACGCTTGATCGCTTGTTCGATCTGGCGCCGGCCAAATCCATGATGGGCTTCTTCCTGGTGAAGCAAAATCCGGCGGAGCCGTCCGAACGGAGCCGCCCGCTTCATCAATCCTTGTTCGATACGCGTGAGGACGGCTTCGCCCAAGCCTTCAAGCACCACTTGCTCAGCCAGGAAAGTCTCCGTGAGATCGTGGCGAGCCAGTGCATCGTCCAGAATCTTTCGATATTCTTCCAGGGCAGGAAGGAATGGCGTATCACGGAGGTGCTTCGGTGCAAGCCAGACAATAGCCCCCTGAAAGACCCGTGCATGCATTGCTTCCTGTTTGGCCTGGCTCAGTAGAAATCGTCGCGTCTTGGGATCGTCGGACAACGCGGCTTGGGTTTGTGCGCAATCGTGGGCCATCCGTTCGCCATGCTCTAGAAATGTCAACAGCCTGGCAATGGGCTCTCTCTCATCAGGACCGACCAGCATCGATCATCTCCTTTGGCGGAATGCCGTTCAAGCTCCAATCGTAGTCGAGATACTCGATGCGATAGTCCGATCGCATCAGGTCCTGGACCAGTTCAGGATCGCTCACGTAGCGAGTGATATAGGTCAGGACTGAGCCGGCCGCTCTCGAAAAATCATCATGAAACCACTTGAAGATCATCGAGAGCGACGCAACTTTGTTCTTGCGGTCGAAACGATTGCGCGTGGGATCATTGACGAAGTCTCTGGCCACGCGATCCAACTGGATGTTGAGTTGATCCGGCTCATAGGTCCAGGACTGAAGCTTGGGGCAGGAGGCGGAGGCGCACACAATGGCAAAATGGATCAATGGTTCCTGAAACTGCTTGATTAGCACCTGCCGTTCAAGATCATAGAGATTGATGGTTTCCCCACCGACATGATAGTCCCGCCCGATGAAATAGCGATAGCGTCCGACATAGCTCGCCGGTGAATAATGATGGAGGATGCCTTTGACGGCAAAGGCGTTGTACGCATTGATCCAGAAGGCTAGCTGTTCATTGCGCGTAGCCAACGCGTTTGGATCTACTCGGTCGACCTGTGCAAGATAGACTGGCAGTCGATCGTCCAGCTGAATCGCCGGATAATCGACGACGCCCTGACGTACATGTGCTTCTAATATTTGACTCAATAGTTTGTGCGAAAACTCACCGACGGGAATAGGTTCGGCAGGTGTGAATGTTGTTGGAACGGTTGAACAGCCTCCAACCAGGAAGGCCAAACTCAGCAGGATCCACCTCATCACAACCCTCTTTTGACTTACCATGTCACTGGTGTTTGCCAGGCTGCGATGGGATGTCGCAGGATTGACCCGATGACCCGCCCATCTAGTCTGTTACAGGACGACTGATTGGAACAATGCTGAATCCCTCGTCGATCGAACCCCTCAAGTATCTCACTGAGCGACGAATGGAGCAGATTCCCAGCTTCTGGGAGTGATAAACAGGGTGAGACGTTCCCGGAGGCATCGATCGCAATACTATACCGTCCTGCATCGCAAGGCTTCAGGGTTTCTCCACCTAGCCATGCCACATTGTCCTTCGCATATTGCCGAAGATAGCCAGGAGGCAGTGCCTCCTCCTCAAGCAATCGTTGGAAGACCAACCTGGCTTGTTGACGGTCATACATCAACGTCCCATCCTGCTTGCCATATAGTCCTACATCCCAATGGTATGCACCGACGACTGGCAAGAAACCCCATTGCCTGGCAAACGCAACTACCTCGGTCACCTCATCCCGATTGATCTCGCTCACGATACAGGTGATGAATTTTGGACGGCGATAGTGCTGGAGAAGATCCAGACCGGCAAGAACCGTGGGAAGTTGATCGGCACCTCGGATACGTTCGTACGTGTTGCGATTCAGGGTGTCGAGGCTAATCGAGAGGGATACGGAGAGATCGTCGAATTGCTGCACGAGGCGCGAGGTCAGCTTCGTTCCGTTCGTAATCAGCGTGAGGCGAAATCCTATCTCAACTAAATCTTGAAGAATGTCAGGCAAGTCGCGTCGCAAGAGCGGCTCACCGCCCTGCACGAACACAAAGCGTAGACCGTCTTTGTAGAGGCCGGCAAAGACGGTCCGGATCTCCTCTCGTGACATCTCATACCGACCTTCATTCAACGGAAGGTTGCAGTAGCCACAGGAAGAATTGCATCGAAGGTTCACTTGAAACACGGCCAGCAGCGGACGCCTCAGCACCAGATTGGTCAGTCCACCCCATAGAGCTTGAGGAAGGCGGGGTTTCCCATTCTTCTCCGTAGAATGCCTATCGACCTGTGGATTTGCCTGAGGCTGTGATCGTTCGATGTGTATCAGCATGACCAGTCCGTCTGGTGGTCGCTGTGCAGTTCTGCCCAATGACGTGCCATTTTTCTCCCTGGGCTTCTCAAGACTCCATGTGCTCCATCAGTCCTGTTTCGTAACCTATTGAGAGTCTTATGGGTATTGCGAATCTCGAACGGCATATCCTTTGCTGAACGAACGGTGGTTCACCATGCATGGCTTTCTACCAGGAGGTATAAGATGAACATCACTCGCAGGAACATCTTTCCGGTTATCCTTGGTGGCGTAGCGATTCTCTCTACGATGATACCTTTTACGGCAACCGCTGGCTCAAAGGACGGAAAAAAGTCGGGTGCCTATTCGTCAGCCACAGCAGAGGTGATGGTATCAACACCAGAAACAGCCTCCCTCTCCACTACTGATCGATCGGACCATAAGCCGGGTCCGGCATGGAAGACAATCGGTGGCACGCTTAAGCACATCAAAGGCGATGTCTACACGGTCGAAGACTACGACGGAAATCAGGTCCAGCTTTACATCAGCCGGGAAACCAAGCAACTGCGCGGCAGTAAGAAAGTTGGGGACCGTGTACGCGCTGAAATCACCCACGGTCGTTTCGCCAACTCTATTCAATGATCGACTCCTGAGCAGCCCGCCTCAATTGAAGCGGGCTGCTCTGTCTCCAAACATGTGTCGGATACCCGTTCAATTTCTTACAGCCTGGGACACCATTATCATAATGAGGCTGAAGCGCCGTCGTTGACACGATACTCTGATTCTCAGCTTCACCATCGTACGTACACTATGCGTTGCCCATTGTCCATGCAAGTCAGAATGCGATGTCATCCCACTTGCTCTCTTCAAGCGAGATGTGGTCTCTACGCTGACGACCGAGGTCAGACCTCATCTCATCCCAGCGCAGCCTCGACCGCCACTTTCACGCGTTCCCGAGCACGATGTAACCGTACATAGAAGTTCGTTTCAGAAATCTTCAGTTGCCGACACACTTCTTTGGTGTGTATGCCCTGCACATCGCGCAGAATCAGGACTTCCTTCTGAGGTGGGGGTAGGGTCTCGATCGCGTGCCACATGCAGGCTGTAGCCTCCCTTAATGCCAACAGTTTCTCAGGCGTTCGATCGTCCCAAAGATGCTGTGAGAATTCCGCAGGCCCTGGCCACTCCTTGCACGGACGAAACCAGGATAGGTTGATTTCGCCACTCCAGTCATTGGTTTCCAAATTAAAGTCTGAGAAGACTTTCTGCCGTTTCTCTCGAACACCTCGATCCTTCGCCTTGTGGATGAGAATCGCACAGATCCACGCATGGAGGGACGACCGGCCTTCAAACCGATTCAGCCCGATCATGACCGCGATCCAGGTCTCCTGCACGACCTCCTCTGCCGTTGCTCGATTGGCTACATAGCGTATGGCCATTCGGATGAGTGTTTCCTGGTAGTGGGTGACGACGGCTTCAAATGCTTCTTCCTCCCCTGCCCGCAGTTGTGACACAAGCCGATCCTCATCATTCATCAAGCGGGATCCGTTCCCCGCTGATACAGTAGGAGAAATCGAGCCTGTATCCCTTGTCACGTTTGCACTCATACCCATTCTCCACTCTACGGTCGCCTTCGACGTTTGTGTTCCAATACGAGAGTGTTCTGATGAAACTAATCGATTCAGCCCTTACCCGTGAAAGCACGATGGACTCATCGGGATGTTCGCAGGAAATGATCAAAGAACTGTCACGAAATCATGACGTCTTCGTCACAGACTGATCATTTTCTGGACACATGGCCGTGCGATCACGCCATGGCTCATCAGAAAACGCGGCTTGTCCGTGTGAGGTGAGTGATGAGGACCAGGACGGGAAGATGTGATATGTGACCGGAAACTCTACCTGTGAGGTGAGTGTTCTGTTGTTACTGTAGCAACCGGCAGGACGCTCGGCTGGGCAACGACGAGTTGAAAGGAAAAGGTCGTCCCTTGATTGACGGCACTCTGCACCTCAATAGCGCTTCCATGCAGCTCTAGAATTCGCTTCGTGATTGCGAGCCCGAGCCCGGCCCCTTTGTCATGACTGTGATGTTTCTTTCCGACTTGATAGTACCGGTCAAAAACATGCGGCAGGTCTTCCGGTAGAATACCGCAGCCAGTATCCGTGACCCGTGTCATGATCTTCTCGCCCATGCGGCTCAGGATCACCGTGATCCGTCCCCCTTGTGGCGTGTATCTGAGGGCATTCTCAATCAGGTTTTCGAGAACCCGTTCGATCAGTCCGATATCAGCTGAGACAAACGGAAGATCTTCACCCAGCGTTGCCTGAAGCGTCATCTGTTTGGCTTCAACAGCCAACCGAAACTTTTGAACGACGTCCTGCACCAGTTCACTCAGTGAAAACGATTCGATACGAGGCTTCATTTCCTGCGAATTCAACTTGGCGAGTTCAAACAGTTCCGCAATCAGATCTCCCAGCCGTTTGCTTTGTGCCGTGGCAATTTCCAGATACCGCTGTCGCTCTTGAGACGAGAGCGTGCCTTCCTTTAGCAGCAAGGTCTCAAGATAGCCCTGGAGGCTTGTGACGGGGGTGCGCAGATCATGTGAGACATTGGCCACCAATTCCCGCCGCAACTGATCGGTCTCTTCCAACTGGTGCACTTGTTGACGAATGAGCTCGGCCATTCGTGCAAAGGTCGTCTCCAGCTGATCAATCTCATCCCCTCGCCCGGCTGCAGATGGTCGAGCATCCGAGTGAGACGAGACGTCCACCTGTGCGGAGAGTTCGCCATGCCTGAAGGTATCCATCGCCAAGGCCAGGGAGTTGAGTCTTCGCGTTAAGAGTTTCAAACAGAGCAGCCCGGCGAGGAGGGTCAGTACCAGGATGGCCCCGACGGTCCATATACTCAACCGGAGAATATAACTCTCTTTCAGCATCTGCATGACCGAATCGAACTCCTCCCCGCCCACGATGATATACAGATAGCCCTCGATGGAACCTCCCAACGTCTCAATCGGAAAAACAGAAAATACCTTCTGACGCGTGAGATCACGTGGGTCATCCCCAAGAATAGGGAAGTCCTCGGCACCAGACAGGAAACGCTGGAGTGGATCGAGGGAGATGTGCTGTCGTTTGACCTTCTCAGGGGGAGCCGAAAAGGTCAGAATGGTACCCTGAGGATCAAGCAGATATAGTTCAATACTGGGATTGATCACCATGAGCTCGTGAAAGATTTCCTTCAGCACCTCGTCATTGGCTTGCCCCTCTTGCATGAGGACCTTGTCGGACACTATCCGCTCGGCTAAGGTCCGGTTCAGCTTCTGGCTGCCTTCTTGGAAGAATAATTGGGTGGCAAAGAACGTGAGCATGATGGCCACGGCTCCGATCACACAAAAGAGTCCAAAAAGAACGGTCGCTAACTTTCCATACAGCGTGTTGAACATGTCCTACCGTTCAGACCATTCTTCGGAAAAACTATAGCCGACTCCCCACACGGTTAAAATGTACCGAGGCCGGCTGCTATCGTCCTCAACTTTAGCCCGCAGCCGATTGATGTGGGAATTTACGGTATGCTCATATCCTTCGTGTGAGTACCCCCACACGGTATCTAAGAGTGCGGCACGGGTATAGACCTGGCCAGGGTGTTGGGCAAATTGGAGCAAGAGGTCAAACTCTTTGGCCGTCAACTCGATCGATCGACCGCGCAGCTGAACCTTTCGTTTATCAACCTCGATCACGAGGTCGCCTGCGCGAATGGTGAGGGGCTTGGCGAGAGGAGCCTGTGCGCGAAGCGCGTCCATACGCCGAAACAAGGCTTTTACTCGTGCAAGAAGCTCCAAGATGCTGAAGGGCTTGGTGAGGTAGTCATCTGCACCGACTTCCAGTCCCAACACAAGATCCAGTTCTGTTGATTTGGCTGTGAGCATCAGGACCAGACTATACTTCGATGAGGCGCGCAGTTTTCGGCACACTTCTAGTCCATCCATTCCCGGAAGCATCAGATCGAGAATGATCAAGTCATAGGACTTGGCAAGGGCCTGCTGAAGTCCTGCTGGACCATCCTGTGCCAGATCAACTTCATATCCAGTATCGCGCAGATGCAGCTGCACCAGCTGGGCGATATCATGATCATCTTCAACTACAAGAATCGTACGAGACGCCATGTTTTCTCCAGCTTGTCCACCGCCAAGCAATTGACCATGACCTGCCCAGCGCCAGTGCGAGTGATCCAGTACTCGTACCGACTCGACCGTCCTCAGACACTCAGAAGCCTCGCCTACGCGAGACTTCTGAGTGGTCCTGAGACTAGGGACCTGACCTCGGGGGCGGTTATCGCGCAACAAGGCCATTGGCCCCATTAGGCAGGCCCGAAACGCCAGTCACTTGGGTCAAGTGCCCATTGGCTCGATTGACCTGAAAGGCCTCGATCGAATGGGCCCCTCCATTGAGCACATACAGAAACCGGCTATTTCGATTCAAGGCCATGTCAATGGGACCAGCCCCAGTGGGCGTTGCCACCGCTTCCTGTAGCGTTAACCGCCCCGCACTTCTCACTCGATAACTGGAAATGTTGTTACTGCCGGTATTACTGGCATACGCAAACTTTCCGTTCTTGGTAATCACGATCCAGCACGCGGCCGTTTGTGTGGTGGAGACCGACCCGCTCCGGACGGTCAATTGTCCATCGCGTAGGCTGTACGAAGATACCGCCGACGCATTCGGTGCGCCTCCGAAGGCCTCACTGACCACCAACACTCCTCGCGGAGTAAAGGAAAAGCCGAACGGGGTTTGGCCGTTGGATCGCTGCGAAACTGGCGCAGATGCCACACCGTCTTCATCCACCGCATAGGTGTCGATAATCTGCGTGGCTTTTTCAGTCACGACCAGCGTATCGCCCGAGAGATTGAACGAGATTTGCGCCGGCGCGGTGTTGGCCCCACTGAGCGGCTGAATCGATCCAGCAATAGGCTTCAGTTTGTTGTGCTGCGTCAGTTCGAACCCCGCAATGTTACCCTGCCCCCCTGCGTTCAATACATAGACATAATCCTCATGCGTGGCAATGCTGATGGGGCTGGTTCCCCCGGAAGGCACCCGGTCTACCAGCTTCAGGTGACGTCCGTTGATTTCGAACACCGAGATATCATGACTGCCCGGGTTCACGACTAAGAGGGCGTCGCCATCATTGCTGAAAGCTAACGCGCCTTGATTGCCCAGTCCAGCTCCTGACCCCTTTCCCCCTGTTGAAAACGATCCAGCAGGAACCAGCGTGTCTCCATGCTGCCGGAATGCCAAGACCGCATTGCCGTCTGTCTCATTTGACATCGTGTAGACTGTTGGCCATTGCCATTCTTCATTGGCGAATACCGAGCTGGCTACCCACCCAGAAAGAGTGATCGCTGTTACCAGCGCACCCATGATCAATTTACGTATCATCCCATCCTCCTTAGTTTATGGATAAATTGCAAGAAATCGACCCTTCCACGATAGCGTCGCCATGTCACGCCGTTCTCGCGAAAGCATCACATTTCTGTCACAAAGTTGAGGCTTGGGACGTCGGCCTCCAGCACCCAAGAGGATTCAATAGCCAGGAAACAGAAGGATGATGGAATGTGTGGGATTCGACTATGGATGTGTTTGAACGTAGTTTGTTCAATGAGCAGAGGGTTGGAACGAGATCGAGGCGTGTTGCGTGGCTCTTCTTAATGCGTTTTCATAAACACAATATCGCCGTAGTAGGCGGTAGCTCGTTCCTTCGTGTTGTCCGTATCGCTCATAATGGCGACACCATTAATCATCGGCGGTTCTTCCCCAAAAGCCTTCTTGTAATCTTCATAGATGTTCCGTTCTTCATCGACCCAGAGACCGATATTGCTCGGACCACTTTCCACGACGACCATTTTGACAAAATCCGTATAGGCATTGTCGATGATGGCCCCAACCGGAGCCTTTGTTTCCCACACGTAGCTGATGGCTCCGATCGGAATATCCCCAAACAGTGCCTGGCCCGCCTTATACTTGATCTTCTTTCCAAAACTCACCTTATCAGGGTCGTATTCAAACGTGATATAGAGTCGGGCCGGGTAGTCATCCCCGTCTTTTCTAGTGGCATCGCTCTTTTGGAGCAGATTGTCGACCTTCCACCGCCATCGCACGATTGGAAATTCTTTCGGATTGATTCGGACCTCTTTAGTCAAGCCTGATGCTGATGAATCGCTCATGGCTTTGACGACGACTTGGGCCCCGTCTTTCACCAGTTCGTACGTCGTCAGTTTGGGGATCTTCTTGAAGGTCAGCGGTTTCCACCCGTCCGGCAGACTCGTTCCCGGTTCGCTTATGGAAAATCGCGCAACCTCCACCGTGGTTGGACTTTGCGCCTGCACTGATACAGCCGGCAACGCCGCGCAGATCATGAGGACAAGATTGATGATGGGATTCCGCCTCATTTCGCCTCCTCGCCCCTCATCTCCTCATCCAAGCAAACAGCTTCACCAGGATAGTTTTCGTGCCTTGTGAAAAATGTGCTTTCCGCCAGAGATTCACAACCTTCTTATTCACTTCTGCTTGGGTCGGATAGGGATGGATGGTCCCGGCGATCGTTTTGGCTCCTCCGCCCGCTTTCATCGCAACGGAGAATTCACTGATCATCTCGCCGGCATGGGCAGCCACGATCGTCGCACCCAGGATCTTGTCCGTCCCCTTTTGAATATGAACTCGCGCAAACCCCTCTTCTTCTCCATCCAGAATTGCTCGATCAACCTCATCCAATTTATATGTATAGGTTTCCACTTCGAAGCCTTTTTGCTTCGCCTCTTTTTCGTACATCCCGACATGGGCGACTTCCGGTTCGGTAAAGGTGCACCACGGCATCACCAATGCCTCGACATTGGCATAGCCCAAACTCAACGGATGTGGGAACAGCGCGTTCTGGATGACAATTTGAGCCATCGCATCAGCGGCATGTGTGAATTTGTAGCGTGAACAGACATCGCCTGCCGCGTAGATATTAGGATTCGATGTCTGTAATCTGGCATTGACCTTGATTCCGTTCTTGTCATAGTGAACTCCCGCAGCCTCCAATCCGACTTTCTCCACATTCGGTGTCCGTCCGACTCCGACAAGAATTTCGTCAACCGGTACATCGTACTGCTGGTCGTGCGAATCGACCATCAATCGCTTGTCGTCATTTGCCTTGAGTACCTTCAGGTCTTTTCCACAGCAGAGGAGCTTCACGCCATCGCGGACCATCTGTTGCTCCACGATGTCTGCCGCATCGCGATCTTCGTTTGGCATGATGCCGTGAGTCGCTTCGATCAGATACACCTGGCTCCCAAAGCGAGCAAAGGCCTGAGCCAACTCGCATCCGATGGGACCGGCCCCGATCACTCCGATACGCTGAGGCAGTTCCGTGAGCGAAAAGATGGTTTCATTTGTAAGATATCCTGCTTCCTGGAGCCCCGGAGTTGGCAGTGCTGTTGCACGAGCGCCGGTGCAAACCGCGGCTTTTGCAAATGTTAGAATCCGGTCGCCTGCAGGCCCTTCTACTTGGACCGTATTGGAACCGACAAAACGTCCGCTGCCGATGTACACGTCGACGCCGAGTTTGGTATAGCGCTGGGCAGAGTCGTTGTGACTAATGCGGGCACGTAGCTTGCGCATCCGAGCCATGACCGCACCGAAGTCATACTTCACTCCGGCGGGAATATGGAGGCCATACTCCGAGGCTTTCCGGAGATCGGCCCACACCCTCGCTGCTCGGATCACGCCTTTCGACGGTACGCACCCAACGTTGAGACAGTCTCCACCCATCAGATGGTTCTCGATCAATGCGACTTTGGCTCCAAGGCTTGCGGCGATGACGGCCGTGATCAATCCGGCAGTTCCCGCTCCAACCACCACGATGTTGTAGCGGCCAGTCGGCTCTGGATTGACCCAGTCAGACGGATGCACATTGACGACAAGTTGCTGATTATGCTCGTCGTTCGGAAGGATCAGAGACTGATCGTGCTCACTCATTCCATCGATCCTTGATAGAGGTTCTGTCATCATAGCGTGACACCCTTCGCTGCGTATCGTCAATCGGTTCGGTCATGCTGATTTTGCCGCGTACTTTTTGTACACGACAGGCACCAACGCCAGGAGTCCCAGCAGCACAAAGGCACCAATCACGTTCGGCGACGCAATTTCCTGTAACGAATTGATCGTCCCCAGTTGGCGTCCCGCATAGGCGTAGACGAACGAACCGGGAATGATGCCGAGTGCCGTCGCGGCGACATAGGTCCCGACGTTTACGCGCGTGAGTCCGGACACAAGGTTCACCACAAAGAAGGGAAAGAGTGGGATGAGTCGCAAGGTCAATAAGTAGCTGAACGCGTTCTTGGCAAATCCTTCTTGGAATGGCCCCAACCATTTGCCGAACTTTTGTTCAACCGTATCTCTCAGCAAATACCGTGCGGTGAGAAATGCGAGAGTCGCCCCGGTTGTCGCTCCAACATTCACGAACAGCGCCGCCATGGTGGCACCGAACAAGAACCCACCGGCCAAAGTCAGGATGACTGCGCCCGGCAGCGACAACCCGGCAACGATTACATACGCAGCGATGAAGATCCCTACCGCTGAGACAAAGTTGGCATCAGTGAATGCCAGCAAACTGTCTCGATTTTCTTTCAACGCGGTCAAAGACAACCATCGGCCCAGATCAAAATACAGGAAGGCACCGATGGCTAGGACGATGACAACCGCAAGAGAGATCTTCCCTAGATGCGTCCTGCTGGAGTCACTCTGATTTGAGACTGGGGTCGTCATAGCAGTGTCGTGGCGTATCATGGTGGCTCCTCGTTGTTCTGTCAATGTCGTTTCGTATTAATTGGTCGGCGTATGAGCCGATTCCTTACAGCAGCCGATAGAAACGTGGAAGACGCATGGAGGGAAGACCGAACGCCAATGAGTGCAGATTCAATCTGGCCTATGGATACTGATGCCGAAAAGTGGCTCGGTGGAGAAAGTATCGATCGTACTGAGGAGATAAAGCGGATGGTGTAGAATACAGATGGAGTCGGCAGTTAGCGTAACGTCTGACAATACTGTTCCAACTGCTGGGCAAACACGAGAAATTGGTCTCCGCCCTGTCGGCGATAGTCTTCTTTCGGTACCCCTTCCTGTCGCTCGTGCCACACTTGCTCGCAGGCTTTCTGTTCCGCACGATTGAGGTGTGGCTGCAATCGTGCCTGCTCTTCCAAAGAACGGGCCGCCATACTTTCTTGCATACGTTGCAGGCTCAGGTAGTGATCGTACAGCCTCGGCTCTTCCTGTGCTGGTGGTGTTTCAGGCTCCTTCGAATAGACGACGACAGGGGACAGGAGAAACAGGAGTAGAACTATCTTGTGTATGTTACATATCTTCATGCGAGGCGAATCCCATGCTGAGCCGGAATTGTATCAATCTGTTCGAAATTCATCTGTACCGATGTAATAATTTCTCCGAACTGCTCCAGTGATCCATGACTGCTCTTAACCAACTTTTTGAAAGGAAGACCAGCCGACACTACCCTTTCCTCATGTCACTGACCATTCAGCGTTGGGAATAAGATTCGAACCATTTGGATGCATGCAGGGCCAAGCAGAACGATGAAGATACTCGGGAAAATAAAGAAAATCAGCGGGAACAACAACTTCACTGGCAACTTTGCGGCCATCTCCTCGGCCTTGAGACGGCGAACCGAGCGCATCGAATCCGCGTGAACCCGAAGTGCCTGCGCAATGCTAGTTCCGAACCGGTCAGTCTGGACGAGCATGGCGACAAGATTTCTAGCCTCTTCCATATCCGTGCGATGTGCAAAATTTCTCAGCGCTTCATGTCGGGATACGCCGGACCGCAATTCAATCGCCAGCAAATTCAATTCGTCGCTTAATACTGGATGGGTCAGCTTGACCTCTTCACCCACGCGTGCAATCGCCTGATCCAGCCCAAGACCCGCTTCGACACACACAACCATCAGATCCAATGCGTCAGGAATCGCCCGCTGGAGCGCATCCTTCCGTTCGGAAATTGCTCTCTTTAACCAAATAATTGGTGCATAATAGCCGCAGGCTGTGGCCAGCACATAATAAAATATGAGTTTTGAAAAGGTTGGGAATCCCAGAAGCTTCGCTGGAACCAATGCAATCAGGGTTGTCATGACAACAGCCAGAAACAGTTTAGCACCGGCAAAAAAGACTGGCGCTTTCCCTGATCGATATCCTGCCGTGATGAGTTGACGACGCGTCGCGCGAGCCTCCTCTACATTCGAGGGCTGGTTCATCTTGGCGAACCATTCAAGTAGGGCATGAAACTGTGCCTTCACCTGCCCTCCAGCGCCTTCGCCGGTAGCCTCATCGATCCATTGGGTTCCGCCGACACGACGACGCCATGCCTGCAAGACCTCTCGCGAGTTCATGTAGAGAAAGGCTGATGAACCGGCCAGTACAATCGTTATAAATGTGGAAAGTGCAACCAGCAAAGGAACATCCATGAGTAGCTCCTTACACCTTTATTGCGATTATATGCTTCATGACGAAAGCCCCCGTCACCATAAGAAAGCTCCCAACCATGACCATGGTCTGGCCAATCGGATCCTTGAACAGCAAACCCATGTACTCCGGATTCATGTGAAAAAGGAGTATCCCGACGAATATCGGAAGGCAGAACAAAATGATGCCGGAGAAACGCCCCTCCGCCGACAAGGCTCTTACTTTGAGTTGCAACTCAAAACGTTTGCGAATCAGGTCAGCCAGCGAATCGATAATTTCTGCCAAATTGCCACCCGTTTCCCGTTGAACCAGAACTGACGTGACAAAAAACCGTAGGTCGACAGAGTCCAATCGTTCGGTCATATTCTGGAGTGCCTGTGGCAACGCCACACCCATGGAGACTTCGTCGAATACTCGCCGGAATTCGATTCCAATAGGGTCAGCAGCTTCTTCACCGACAAGCTTTAATCCGACTGTGAAGGCGTGCCCGGCTTTCAATGCCCGCGAGATCAGCTCCAAGGCTTCCGGAAGTTGCCGTTCAAACTGCTTCATCCGCTGGGCTTTGAGCCAGTGTAGATAGCCGGCGGGCACCACCCCGCACAGCACGGCAGGAAGGAGCGCGAGCACAAACGGCATATGCAGCATCCACATTGAGCCGACTAAGCCTAAGAGCCCAAGAAGCGGGGTCGCCAACACAAAGACACCCATCGGGGTTTTACTGTCGGCCTGCCTGTGGAGTGTGCGAAAGGGCTGGAATCGACGAGCGGTGGCCAATAGCTCATTCAGCCAAGGGATGTCGCTGAGCACGTCTTTTTTAACGATATCGAGTTCCACTGTCTGATCCGGCATCGACCATTGCTTGATCCGCTCGACCGCGCGATCGGTTCCGCGCGGAGACAGCAGACGCTGTGCAGCGCCGCAGCCCTGTAAAAACAACAGAATTGTTCCAAAGATGCCCAGTGCGATCAACACGTTTAGCATTCGTACACCTTATACGGATCGAAGAGTTCCGTGGAGAGCGAGATGCCTTTGCCCATCAGCCGTTCGGCAAACTTTGGACGCACTCCCGTCGCTTTAAAACGCCCTTTGACCTTCCTGTTTTCATCCAAGCCGGTTTGCTGGAATGTGAAGAGTTCCTGTAAGGTAATCAGATCCCCTTCCATGCCAACGATTTCCTGTATGCTGATCAGCTTTCTTGTTCCATCGGACAGCCGTGCGATCTGAATGATGACGTCCAACGCCGATGAGATATAATGGCGCATCGACTTGGGGGCGAGGTTAAAACCAGCCATCGAGACCAATGTTTCAATTCTTGTGAGGGCGTCACGGCAGGAGTTGGCATGGACGGTCGTCAATGAGCCATCGTGGCCGGTGTTCATGGCCTGTAACATATCCAAGCTCTCCGCACCACGAACCTCGCCGACGATGATGCGGTCTGGACGCATACGCAGGGCGTTTTTCACGAGTTCCCGTTGCGCAATCTCGCCCTTCCCTTCGATGTTTGCTGGGCGCGTTTCCAGACGGACCACATGATCCTGGCGAAGTTGTAATTCTGCCGCGTCTTCAATCGTGACAATCCGTTCATCATTCGGGATGAAACCGGACAAGATGTTCAACATCGTGGTTTTTCCCGTCCCAGTTCCACCGGAAATCAGCACATTCAATCGGGCCTGCACGATCGCTTTCATCAGCTCGCCGATTTCAGGCGTCAACGACTGTTTCTCAACCAAATGCTGCAGTTGCAGCGGGTCCTTGCTGAACTTTCTGATCGAAAGGGACGGCCCATCGATCGCGAGCGGCGGGATAATGGCATTCACCCGGGACCCGTCGGCGAGCCTGGCATCGACCATCGGAACCGATTCGTCGATACGACGCCCGACTCGGGAGACGATCCTTTCAATAATTTTTTTGAGATGAGCATTATCTTTGAAACGGACTTGCGTCGGTTCCAGCTTTCCGGCCCGTTCGACATAGACCTGCTTGGCCCCGTTGACAAGGATATCGTTCACGGTTTGGTCGGCCAGCAACGGCTCCAATGGTCCTAGGCCGAGCACTTCATGGAGAATGTCTTGTACCAGCTGCGTCCGTTCCCGCTGATTGAGAGGAACGGACTCTTGTTGCAAGAGCTGCTCGGTCAATCTGGTCAGCTGGGCCTGAACAGCATCCTGCGGCATGGTCGACAGTGCATTCAGATCGAGCATCTCAATGACCCGTTGATGCAGCCGGTCTTTGAGTTCATGATAACCGGCCGTCGTCTCATTCATATTGGTTCGGTTTATCGTCGTCAACATGAATCCCATTCCTCCTTAGTCATCTCGCCCGCAAGCCTTATACGGCTGGTTCCGTCCTCATACCGCTGAGCGGTTCTCCCTTATGCCGGCCCCAAAAGTGGGAATCGACAAACCGAAAAGCGACATCTTTTTGCCGAGGATTTTTACCTGGTCATGGTCCGAAGCCGTCGGATCGCCGATCAACCATCTGGCTTCCTGCGTAAACCATTGACCGATGACAGTCTTGGGCGCCTGCATGACCACCGGCTTTCCATGATCGATCGCATCGCTGGCGGTAGGAAAATCATTGGGAATCAACCCCTCGATTCGCACGCGAAGCATGTCCTCGGTTTCACGCAACAGATCCTGCTGGTCTTTTTTATATCGGTTGACGATCACCACGACCTTGCCTGACGGGTATTGCGCCCTTCGCAATATTTGCAATAATCGTTGCACCCGCCGGACAGCAGGCAAGGACAGAACCGTCACGACAATGATTCGATCAGCAGAATCCAGCGCTTCCAGAACCGGCGGCTCAAGCACATGTCCGCAGTCGATAATCACATGTTGGTGCAACGACCTGAGCAGCCCAATAACACGCATCGCGCTGCCGGGCGTTGAGTCAATATCGGTGAATTCCTCGTGGCCTGATGCGAGAAAATGCAGCTTCGACCCATGCTCTGCCAAACTACTCAAGACGATCGTCTCATCGAGCCGCGAGATGTCCGTTGAAAGTTGCTTGAGTCCTTGCGACGCATGGAGGTCCAAGAACAATCCGAGGTCCCCACCGTGCAGATTGAGATCCATCAATGCAGCCGATTTCCGTGGCATGTTCAGTTGAACGGCTGCCGCTAGGTTCACGGCTACGGTACTGGTTCCAATACCGCCCCTCGCTCCGATAATGCAGACGACTCTTCCTGGCTGTCCACCAGACGCAGGCACCCGTCCGTTGAACCGTTCCTCAAACCGCGTCAGGGCTGGTTCGACTTCTTGGCGGGTAAGCGGCTGGGAAAGAAATTCCTTCACGCCAATTCGGAACGCTTCCAACAGCATCTGCGGGTCCGTCCGCGATGCCGTAAGAAACACTTCAAGATCCGGGGCGGCACTCAACAATTCTCGGATCTTCGAAAATGTTTGTTGCGGCCGCGATTCATCCAAATCGAGCAGAACCATGTCAGCCGTGCCTGTACCTTTCCCCTTCGTGATGAGATAGTCACGCCGTCGCGAAATGGTTTCTTCGAAGATTTGACGGACTGTCTCATTCCGACAGTCGATTGACACTGCAATCAATCGAGCCATACGAGCTGTGCCCTCCTATTCGCAGAATTATTCGACAAGACCCGGAACCGTCGACATAACCGGCCCGAACGGAAGGCCGCCCCCGACAGTGTTCCCCTCGAAGATATTGCACAAGATGGTTGCCGAGATTAGATGGTTTGGAGCACCCTGGACGTTTGTGATTCTGGCCTCGGCATACCCGATAATCGGAATCGGGCCATTGGGTGGAGCGCAATCCGGAGATTGATACACCGGCACGAAGACATCCCAATAGCCGTTGGCATCTTTTTTAGCGTTGTAAAGATTGATCAGATTCGGGAAGGCGCTGGCCACATTGCCGTTGATAAAATTCAGCGTATCTCCGGGTACCGTGGCAGGCGATTGATAGGAGCCATCGGTCATCCCATCAATGATGGTCCCCAAGCTGTTCGCATTGGCAGGGGACTGATCAAAGGTATGCCAGGCAGCACAGGCTTGCGGTGTCCCGTCATTGGGATAAAACTTGATTACGTCGCCACAGCCGAACTCCGTGAAGTAATACTCGGAGATCGCAAAGGGCACATCCAGCTGGCCTGGCGCCGTTTGTCCCACGGCTGTCAAATCTGCCGTTGCCACCGCCCTGACGTTGACACTCGATATTCCGATCACATTGGCAAGGAACGTACTGATCGCGCCATTGCCATTGGCAGACGAATCACGTCTAGCCCACACTCGTACTGCTTTGGGTTGGTTGACGGTAGAGGTATGGATCCTGGTCGTTGGATTCCAGGTCCCGATTGCGATGTCGGATGCATCGACGGTAATAGTCTTACCAGCCGCTGAATTCGCCACAGCCGTTTGTTGTACGGCGTTAACAATCGTCGCCTCATCACCGCTTGTCAGGACGTAGTCCCGTTGCTCAGTTGGTGTCATGCCCTCATAAATGATTCCGAGGGCACGTGTGCCTGCCAATGCACCGGCATCCGACACATTCTGCAGTTCGTTTCTTGCCACCAGTGCATGTCCAATATCGATGGCAGCGGCTCCCATCGCCAGCAACACCGTGAGGAATAGAGCCACCACAACAGCCGTGACCCCCTTCGAATCATTTAACGGTCTTACCATCTGCATGATCTTATTCATGGCGCATCACTACTTGGGTTCGAATATCAAGGGGACTGGGAATGCCCACCATCATAGGGAAGTAGGGAAAAATGAAATTGTACTCATAGGTTGCCATCACGGTCAGGTTGTTCGGACTGACCGACAGCTCGCCAGTTACTTCAAAGTCCACCTTTGATGGATTGATCCCCGTATTGGTAAGATAGTTTGTGGCGATCGTCTTAATTTCTCCCTCCGTGCGCTTAGGCGGTCCCTGAACGATGCCGGCCCTGGCTCCTTCACGGGCTGCGTTGGTCAGGACCTCACGGCTGTACATGATCATGCCGAACTCGATGATCCCGAGCAGCATCAGCAACAGCACCGGCAATAACAGTGCAAATTCCGCCGCTGCCACTCCCCGCTCGTCCACCTTTTGCATCAGAATTTTCATAGAGGTATTCTCACTTGCAATTATCTCGTTTGCACTCCGCTCGACACGATCGACTTGCTGAATTCTGCGTCTGGCTTCTCAAAAGTCTTGCGATAGGTCTCCATTGCTATCGCATTCGCTTTCCCGTCCTGTCCTTCGACGGGCATCAGGTCTTCACCCGCCGTAGGATTCAGAATTTGGCTGGCCCGCATCTGTTGATAGGCCGTACCCCAATTCGGACTGATCGTCGTCGGTGCACAGGCCCCGATCGTTACCGTTGTTGCTACTGCAAAAGCCCATATCAATCGTGTCATAGTGTTCTCCTTCTTCCTTCAAAATCCCGTGGATGGGGCCTGTCGTTACGGCATCATATGGCCGACACGGCCTTCCATTGCGCTGCCCATGCTGATGCGATTGGATAACACTTCCGCCGCGGGCGACCGTTGCCCTGCCTTGCCGCCGTAGCCGCTCTTTTCCGGAAATCCCATCAAGTAGTACTCGAAGTCGTTCGGTTCCACAAAGTAGTCCGTCGGCAAGGTCTGTGCGTTCATATCGAGTGGCTTAACCAAATGTGGTGTCACGATGATTACCAATTCCGACTCATTCTTCTGAAACGTACTGCTCCTGAACAACGCCCCTAAGATGGGAATCTCGCCGAGGAAGGGCACCTTTTTCACCGATTCCCTGACGTTATCGCGCAGTAATCCGCCGATGGCGAAGCTCTGCCCGTCCGCCAATTCGATCGTCGTCGAAGCTCTCCTGGTCGTGATGGCTGGGACTATGATGCCTTGGGTTCTCAACGCATTGGAAAAATCCAGTTCGGAGACTTCCGGTGCCACATTTAGGTTGATGTGTTTGCTGTCCAAGATATTCGGCGTAAAGACCAATCCCACTCCGAACTTCTTAAACTGGATGGTCACCAAGCCAAACGCCTGGGGCACAGGAATAGGAAATTCGCCTCCGGCCAGAAAAGCCGCTTCCTGCCCATTCAAGGCCATCAGTGTCGGCTTTGCCAAGACTTTCACGAGATTCTCTTCCTTTAAGGCATCGACAAACCCTGTCCAAGAAGTACTCCCGGCATTGAATCCAAACGCGCCTTGGATAGCCTGGGTAATCCCTGAAGTCACTGTTGCCATTTGACCAGCCGGATGGGCAAGGGTAGCCATACTGGTCAAGTTGGCCAACACGGAGACAGCGAAGTAATCATTGCCGATTCCTGTAAAATTCACTCCGAGCCGCTTTATCAATTCCCGATTCATCTCGGCTACCCGAACTTCCAGCATCACTTGCTGCACGCCACCCACCTGCATGGCATTCACAATCTTCTTCGGCGCGTAGGCCTCGGCCATGCTCAAGGCACGGTTCAGATTGCCGGTGTTCGAGGCGGTGCCCGAGAGTGTAATGTGATCGTGATCGGAGGTGACTAGGATGCCGCGTTCATCCGGCATGGTCTTGTAAAGATTCTCTTTCAGACGAGTGACATCCGGCGCGATCACCACATCGTACATGCCCATCATCTTGCCGCTCTCATTCCACAGCGTGACATTCGTGACGCCGATTGTTTTGCCGGTTAGATAAATCTGTGTGGGAGACAGGACGACCGTGTCGGCTACTTCCGGATTGGCCAACGACGCCCGTTTAATCGCTACGGGCAGATCCAGCACTTTCGATTTCCCCACGGTCAGCTCGAGCTTATGAATGTCGCGCTGCTCCGTGGTTCCCGCGGCTCGTTCCTGCCCAAACGCGTGGGTCTCGGTCAAGATTGTGAGAGCACAGCCCATGATGGTGATCGCATTGCGTAATTTCATCGGATGTATCCTCCAGACGTTTCCGAACTTTCCTGAATTTAGAATTTCACCGCATTCACCGACGTCCCCTTGATCACTTCGACCGTCACGGTCTGCACATCAGGATGCCCCTTGCTTCCAGGCAGCTCGGGATAGATCTTCAGAAAATTCAGCACTTTCTTCGGTGCATAGGCTTCAGCCACCGCCAGAATCTGGCTCAGGTGCGACTCACGGGACACAGTCCCAAATACCGTCACATGGTCGTGGGTTCCCCTCAGACGTATATTCGTCTCATCCGGCAACAGCTCGGCGAGCTGTTGCTTCAACCGAACCAGATCCACTCCGACATCCAGATCCAGGATGGCCAGCACCTGGCCATCTTGTCCCCACAAGGTGAGGTTCGTCGTGCCATAGCCCTTGCCCGTCACGTAGATCTGTTTCGGACTCAGCACCATGGCATCGGCGATCTTTGGATCAGCCAGCGATGCCCGCTTGATGGCCACGGGCATGTTGACCACGGTCGACTTGCCGACCACCAGGCTGAGTTGCTGAGCATCTTTTGATTGTGAGACGAGGTGGATACCCGTCTCCTTTGCCATGACTGCCGAAGGGCTAGTCAGTAAAACCCCACTGCAAACCAGGGCTCCTATCCATTGCGCGCGAGTACGTGATCGATGACGTGTGAACTGCATTGCCATGCCTCCCTGACTCCTAGAACGTGATTTCCTTACGGACATCGCCCTTGATGATCTCGACTCGGAACCCGCCTTCCCCGTTTGTCGCCTGCTTGGGGCGATATGAACTTAAGAGTGATCCAACCTGAGCGCCCTTCGTCAGCACCTTCTCGCTATTGAGCGGATTCCGCAATGCGAGCCGCAGCTTTCCTTGAGTGGAGGCCAGCGCCAGCTTTTCCGCCTCATCCACATCAACCTCGACCGTAATCACCTGCACCGGCTTCGGTTCTTCGTCTTTGCCTTTTCGCTCCATCTGCGTGCCTGCAGCTAACACCTTCACGTTCTCCAAGATCATTTTTGCAACGACATGGCCTTGTTTGCCCGTCTCCGGTTCGATCGTCACCATGACGTCTACACGATCTGCTGGTTTGATAAACCCGGCGACGCCGATGACATCATCGACCTTGACCGACATAGCCCGCTTGTTCACGTCGGTGACAGCAGCGACACCCCCGGTAGTCGTTCCAAGCGGGGCCAGTTTTGATTCCAGAAGCATCTCATTCCTCTTCAAGGCAACCAACAATACTCGATCCTTGATGTCATCCGGTTTGGCAAAGTGCCCTTCAGGGACCGCATCAGATGGGAGTTCTTGTACCTGCATCATTTCCGGCGTCAGTTTGGTTCCCCACATCAAATCTGCATTGGCCACTACCACCGACACATTCTTCGTGAGAGGAAGGGTGGCCGCCATTAATCGGCTCTTCTCGTTCTGTAACCACGAAAAGACCAGAAAGCTCGTGACCAGGCCGAGCAGAACGGCCGTACCGAAAAACATCAATGCGCGATACCGCTTCATTGCCCCTCCTCCTCTTCAATCGATTTCATTCTAGTCATGATCCTATCTGTGTTCATCGGTTTCACTGCTGATGAATCAACCATAGCTGAGTTCTGTGTGATGCCTACCCCCCGAAAGGTTGGATTCCTCCGAGGAAAAGTAGGGTGCCTGCCGCAATGGCCAGCCCGTAGCGTAATTTAAAGGGAAGCTGCAGTTCCTTCATCCAACCAGTCCCGCCCGCTAGGACCACACCACAAGCGGCATAGACCAACCGTTGACCGGTGGCAGCTAAGCCCCACTGATAACCCATGGCGCCGAGCGCATAGAGTCCTCCAGCCAGGGCTGAGAGCAGTGCGGCAGACAGCACCCCATATGGTCCGACCATTGCTCCAACCGCCGCCATCAATTTCACATCGCCGGCTCCAATACCTCCGGCGAGATAGACCAAGAGGAGCAGTCCCAAGCCCGCGCCAAGACCTGCCAAGCTGAACAGAATTCCATGAACTCCGTTCAGCCAAGTATGCGCGACAAGCGCAAAGCCCATTGCGGGGAATGTCAGCCAATTGGGGATGCGAGACGAATGGAGATCAACGACGACCGCTATCACAAGAATTGTTATCAGCGTAGTGACCAATACCTGTTCCATTGTCGCTATACCTTTCTCCTATCTCCATGTACTCGCTGTGATCACACCCTGACTCCTATGATTTACGCAATCGGCATTACGCTGGCATTCTTCAATGTGGGCTGGCCCGATTCATGGATCGGGCCAGCCGACTCATCTAGGCTGGGGGTGCTGCGGGGAACACATTGATCGCTGCCTGGAAAGCTCGAATAATAGCTTCTCGGAAGTTTCCAACTATCGTGATCAAAGCCACGGCGATCAACGTCAGCAGGATGGCATACTCAGCTGCCGCGAGCCCCTCTTCTTCCTTCACAAACTGACGAATTGCATTCAACATGGTTGACTCCCTTTCATTCGGATTAAGTAATAGTGATTGATCTCCTCGAACGTCTTACGTGACTCTGCGTCTTTCAGTTCCCTATCACGCTCAGCACGCCTTTACCCCGGGGTGTCGTGATAGAGGTCTGTTTCCGCATTGCCACCAGAGCATTGCAAACCATCGGCCAGAACTCGAACCACTCCAACTGACTGTTTTTCCTGCATAAGACTGTTTGCTCTTCATGAACTGCGGTACTCGTGCCTCAGGCAAGCTCCGCCGCACAAGCTGTAACTGCGGTTCCGGCGCCGCATCTGAGTAGC
>Ga0105164_10000174_pt1 | contig 48246 bp, 41 predicted proteins | sample VDWuncwatermetaG_FD_89674 | JGI IMG/M metagenome (GOLD analysis project Ga0105164, IMG submission 89674) | Wastewater microbial communities from Netherlands to study Microbial Dark Matter (Phase II) - VDW unchlorinated drinking water | ecosystem: Environmental > Aquatic > Freshwater > Drinking...
CCAGTACCGCTTGAATTCCGCGTTGAACGTAAACACGCCCATGTTGTTCGGCATCAGCTTTTCCACCAAGAGGTCAACGGTCGCCCCGGTGAAATCACTGCGTCCCAACGTGGGGGACCCCGCACCATCTTTTTGATGGATCACATTTCCCGAAATCGCCACAATATCGCCCGCCGTCCCATAATAGGTCCCGGAGGTGTAGTAGCCGGGGTTGTCTTCATCGTTCAATAGATTCCATTGCAGACGACCAGCGTACAAGAGGCTACCGGTGTTGCTCGGTCCCCCGCGCGCCCCTGTGAATACTGAGGCGACGTACATCAAGTGGGTCCCGAAAGGATGGACCTTGCCAAAGAAGACCGCGCCGTTGTCACGACCATAGAGCCCGGCCTGCCCGCCAGCCGCGCCATTGGGACCGCTGGGGAAGTTGCCGCTGAAATCAGCCGAGTTGAAGGGCGTCCGGAATCCATCGAAGGTCGCATGGTAAAACGGCCCGTTCAACTCACCCCGCTCACTCGGGACCAAGGTGCGGCCCACCCAGAGGTTGACCGTCTCGCTGATCTCGAATTTTCCAATCGCGTCGAGTAGACCGATGTTGGAGTTCCCGCCAAACTGGCCTCCCGTTCCAGTCCCACCAACCCCGCAGTTAAAACATTCGGTGTTGAAGGTGAACTTCACATACTTGTGGATCTGTCCGTTGATGTAGATACGCGCATTGTTGATGTTGAAGTCGTTGCTGTAATGGCCCCCGGCTGCCCCTTCTTGGCTGTTGAAGCTTGAACGGATGCCCATCCCGACGGAAATCCACTTATCATCGTCGGCCTTGATTGTGCCACCAGCATAAGCACTCGGCAGCGTGGATCCCATTCCAGCCACCAGTGCCGCCATGGCTCCAGCAACTAAAACCTTTTTCCACCGCCTCGTAAGATGTTCCTTCATACTGATGCCCTCCCATGTGAGTATTAAGAAACCACTGCCCACCTGCACTGATATCCCAAAACGTATACAACCAGGAAGTTGGTGGCGAGTATGCCTAAGTGCTCGAAAGATAGCAAGAAACTTTTCTCTAGTTGCTTCCACATGTAACAAATATACATATGTATTTCTGCCTGTCCATGTAAATGCAGAAAGCGGTCAGGTGCGATACTGATGTGGTTTTCACCTGCGCACCTCAGCATAACCCTGCGCAGATCGCGTGCAAACCGCATCGTCACTGACTTGTTTTTCATTTGCCACCATACGTGCCTTCACTCGCCTACGTAGGATGCCCCGCTGTGACGCGGTGGAAGAAGCGCGCCGAGTATCCTCTGCCTAGTCGGCCAGGTCCATTTGGCGGCGTGCCAAAACATTAGGAACCAAATGAACCACCGCCGTAAAGGCATAGGCTCGACAGGTGTGAAGCAATCCTTGTACCGCACACGTTAGGTACGCGACGCTTCTACCGTCCGACAGAATTAGGAGATGGACAACTGTGAGATTGATGTCCGCACTGAGAAGTGTTTGAGGAGGTAACTGCTAGATAAATAAGAGCCAGGCAGAAGAAGTTCGTCATCCTCTGCCTGGCTTTCTTCAGCACACCGGTAAGAGCCTATCGGTTCGGCTGAGGAGTATAGCGGAGATACGGCTTCACAGTCGTGAAGCCTTTAGGAAACAGTTGTTGTGCTTCCGCATCACCCACTGCGGGCGTAATGATGCAATCTTCACCATCTTTCCAGTTCGCCGGAGTGGCGACCTTGTACTTTGAGGTCAGCTGAAGCGAGTCGATCACTCTCAACAACTCATCGAAGTTCCGGCCGCAGGAAGCGGGATACGTTAAGGTAAGCTTGACCTTCTTGTCCGGGCCGATGATAAAGACCGATCGCACCGTCATATTGTCAAGGGCATTGGGATGGATCATGTCATACAACGTTGCAACCTTCTTATCCGGATCGGCGATGATGGGATAGTTCATCGTCGTCTTTTGCGTTTCGTTGATATCAGTGATCCAGCCTTTATGAGAATCCATCGGATCTACACTGACCGCAATCACTTTTACGCCCCGCTTTTTAAACTCTGGCGCGATTTTGGCCACGGTTCCCAGCTCCGTCGTACACACAGGGGTGTAATCTTTGGGGTGGGAAAACAGAATCCCCCACCCATTACCCAGCCATTCGTGAAAATTGATCGTGCCCTCTGTGGTCTCCGCCGTAAAGTTCGGTGCATCGTCTCCCAATCGTACAGCCATGGTATCCCTCCTTAACCTCAGAAAATATTCAGCCATCAACAATTGATCAGCTATCACTCAACGAATTTTCTACAATACTGTTTCGCAAAGGATGAGTGCAAGAGGCGCTTAAGCTTTGACGCTGGCTTGCCGATAGAGGCTCGAGAACCTTTTCGCACGGAGGCTTGCCATGGACAAACCCGACCCAACACGAATCAAACTGCACATGTCAAAAGACCCTATGTATCTGTTGCTCCGCGAAGGCTGCATCAAGGAGTTTAATGTTAAAAAGGCCTCCGGCGACAAATGCGACATTCGTGGTCTCGACCTTCGCGGTCTGGACCTTCGAGGTCTCGATGCCGACGGATTGGATTTCACCGATTGCTATTTTCGGCAGTCCGACCTGAGAGGGGTCGACCTGAGCAAGGCCAAGATGGACGGCGCCAGCATCAACGCCTGCCAGATTTCCGGTGTCTTATTCCCTTCAGAGCTGAGCGCCTCTGAAATCGAGCTCTCACTTCTACATGGGACAAGAATGCGATATCGAGACAAATAGCGGGGCAGCTTTTGGCTTCGTTTGCTCGTGCCGGCTCAATACCTGCGACTCCGCCACTGGCTCATCGTCATCTCAACAAGACGAGATCTTACCTGACCTACCCCCTTCCTATTCCATGGGAGGCATGCGCGATAACAGTGTCAGGATCCAGCAGACAGACCCAATTGCGTTCGCACCTTTTCATGGTCAGGTTCGGCAGCCCCTGAATCCAAGAGGGACATTCGTTCTTCGGTGAGCTTCCCGTTTTCTAAAAGACGTTGCTGAACCGCCTCCGCACGTTGGTGGGCTAATGCGTCTAACTCCGCGCCTGAAATTTGGATAGCCGCTTCCAGTTTTTGCTTCATGTGCTCCACGGTCGGCTGGGTGGACTCAGCCGGCGTGGCCGCTGGATCAGGTGCCGGTAACTTTGCATACAGCTTTTCAATCAACCGTTGCTCGTCTCCTGGTGAGAGCTGCACCTGATCGGTATGTGCCCCGCCACGTGGGATACCCTTCATCTCAAACAGGTGGGCTTGGAGCTTCATCCTCTGAAGTGCTGCTCGGTCAAGGGTCGAATCGGACGTGCCCTTAATATCGAGCCTTAGCCCGGCCCGCTCATCCAATGCTTTCTCCAACGCCTCCAGCTTGTGCACTTCGCTCTCAAGCAATGCCGCGCTGCCCGGCTCGAACTCGATGAACTGTAGCTCCTCCTCATTCCCCCCGCCCGGAATGAGCTTCCCCATCAGCGAAAATGGCGAGGCCACGACTTTTGTCAGTAGGTTGAGCAACGTCGAAAGCACGACCTTGCCGTACTTGAAATCCGGGTCGTTGAGGTCTCCACGAATCGGCATATCGACTTCAATCAAGCCCTTACGATCCTTCAGCAGTCCCACAATCAGCGGCACCGGTAATGACGTCGCATCAGGACTGTTGGTCTTTTCACCGAATGTCAGCTGATCGACTTGCACGAGATTCTCCGCTTCCAGCACTTTTTGTGAGACCTTATACTTCAAATCAAGCGAGAGCTTGCCCTTGGACAATCCGTAGCCGGCATATTTTCCGCTGTATGGACCAGCCGGCGTCAGATCCATTCCTCCCAGCGTAATGACCAAGTCGGTAAAGGCATCCTCGCTCAGCGGGTTGATCTTCCCGACGATTTTGAGTGACGCCGCTCTGCCGACTTTTCCCGACAAGTTGACATCGGCTTTCTTCAACTGTTTCGATGATAGTCCTTTGATGGTCCCACCGAACTTGGTGAGGTTGATCTTGACGTTCGGCTCGATGGACCGGTCTTCAAATCTTGCTGCCAGCTTGACCAACTTGACCTGGTCGATCGTCACAGGCACGGGCTCCGCCGCTTTAGTCGGCGACTTCTCACCTTCAGGTTCTTTAGCAGCCACCTGATCTTCGGGTGGAGGCGAGGCTGCCAGTTGAGACACATTGAGTTGGCCGTCGGCTTCCACCACCATCTGCATAGACGGTTCTTGCCAGACCACTTCGGCGATTTTCACAGCGGTCGGCTGCACATCCAACGCTACGCGGTTCACCGCCAACCCCTTCCAGGTCACGACATTGTCAAACTCTTTGCGATCGACAACGACCAACTGATTGACCGCGAGATCACCCTGGAACCGAAGCAGCGGCTCATTCGGGTGTTCTTTGGCAAAGTGCAGTGCCCCCTTGAGATCGATGGCTCCATCCTGCACGTCGGCATTGAGAAACCGATCGAGATAGGGCTGAAATGGGTGGATATCAATGTGCTCTAACTTGAGAGCGGCATCAACGATCAATGGCTCGACCGTGACTTTTCCCTGAACACCAATCGTTCCTGTCTCATTCAGTTTCAACGACAGATCCACCGGCAATGGCTTTTTGAAGGGAATCTGCACATCTTTCACCGTGAAGTTCATCACCGACACATCGACATGACCAGGTCTCGAGAGCGTCCGATCCTCGAACGCAGCCCGATAGTTCCGTAGGGCAATTTCGTCGACAGCAATGGTCCAAGGCTTTGGTGTTTTCTCGGGCTTGGCCTTTGCCGTCGTGGGTGTTGGGGGCGCCTCATTCCCGCCGACGGGCGTAAAGAGCGTTTGGTAATTTATCGCCCCGCCTGGGTCCATCCAGGCCTCGAATCGCGCATTGGCTGAATGCACCTTCGCGACATCGATGGTCTGCTTTTGCAGATCCAGCTGAATCCCTTCCACAGTAAAGGCCGGAATACTCACGACTGGCTCAAGCCCGCCTCGTTCCACGATCGCGAGATTCTGAATCGATACGTTTCCATTCTTGACCGTTGCCTGAGGAGCCTGACCGCGCAGATCAAAATGGTACGACGCAGAGAGGCCAAGGGTGCCCTGTGGAATGTCAAACTGAAACAAATCGTGCACGGCTTGATACAACGTCTTGAGTTTGATTCCGGATAATTTCACCCGACCATCAGATTCTACCGGTTCCAGAAAGATGGTCCCCTCCCACGAGATCTTTTCACCCTTTCCGACCTCCGCCGTGAACGCATGGGCGCTCTCGCCTCCCTCAGCCTGAACCGTACTGAAGTTGCGTAACACGATCTCAAACGGCACCACGTCGATCACCACCGGCCGCGCCTTTGAATCATCTCGATATTCAATGATGCCTTGTCCGATCTCCAAGAGATCGATCTGCACCGGCATCATCTTCTTCGGCTCACTTGTTGGTTGAGCAGGAGGCGGGGTTGCCTCATCCGAGGGCGGAACCAACGACATCAGATTCAACTTACCCTCACGATTGACCTTAGCCGCCACGAACGGCATGACGAGACGGATCTCGTCGAACGCGATTTTTTGCAAGAGCAGCGTCGTTGCACGCAGATTCACAAACAGTTCCTCGAACCCCAGCATCGGCGTCTCGTTCTGCCCCCGTACTTCGAACCCATTGAGACGGAGCGAGAGCGCGAACGGATTGAAGGCGACATCCCGCAACAGGATAGGATGCTTGATTTGCTCCGAGGCGGTGGGAACGACATACGATGTAATCAGATAGGGAACGAGCACGAAGCCGATGAGCGAATAGACAGCAATGAGACCTACCAGCGTACCGATCAGAACCCGTGGACGAAGCAGGCGACGCATGCAATCCAGCCCCTTGGAGGATGAATCCGAAGAGCAAACTATAGGGGACGCGACCGTGGAATGTCTACCGGGAGATGCCTACCTGGCCAGGGAAACTATTAGGGAATGCAACGCGCGGTGGCTGACATCGAGCGAGTCTACCGAGGGAAGGAAAAAGATCCTTGCGGTGTGTATGCCGTCGCCTCAATAGAAACAGCACTGCCACGAGCGAGCTTGGAGTGGTGCGCCCGGTTGGAATCGAACCAACGACCCTCAGCTTAGAAGGCTGATGCTCTATCCGACTGAGCTACGGGCGCATTCAAGGATTTCAACTACTTGGACGAGTGACCCTCAACGGCCATGTCGCTTGGTGTTATTAGGGTGTTAACGTCAAGGTACTTTTGCACCTTCACAGCAGCATCCGTCAAGTCTTTCTCTTCGATTGAATTGTATCGCTTCCACATCTTCTCAGACTTGTGACCAACTATCTTCATCGCGGTTGCAGTATCCACACCGGCACGTCGTAGGTTTGTCGATGCACAATGACGGAGATCATGGAACCGAAAGTCAGTGATTCCGGCATCTCTCAACGCGGTCCTGAAGGATCGGCTGATACGTTGAAGCGGTCGGCCCTTGTAGGTGAACACGTGGTTGTTGGTCAGACGGCGAATTTTGGCCAAGCGTTGGAGAGTCGATCGAACGTCTGCAGTCATGGGAATACGCCTCCCGGTTTTGGTCTTCGTGTCTTGACTTCGAAGGGTAATGAATCCCCGACGGAGATCAACACGGTCCCACGTCAGAGACACAATCTCCCCGAACCGTTGGCCGAGTTGATAGGCGGTCAAGAGCACCGGGCGGAGGTGTGGCTTTGCGGAGTGATGTAACCGGCTCCATTCGTCCTCGGTCAAAACTCGGTCCCGCTCGTTCTGTGGGTTGGGTATCGTTACCCGTGAAGCAGGGTTAGCCTGGAGCAGTCCCCGCTTGATCGCCACGTTCAAGCAATGCTTTAGGGCGATGTGATCATGGTTGATGGTCTGAGTGCTGGCCCTTTTGCCGTTTGGCTTCGTTCTTTGGCTGCGGAAAGCCTCTATGTCTTCCGGTCGGATCTCAGAGAGGATCCGATGACCGAAGAAGGGTATGAGATGGGTGTTGATGCTATGGGATCGGCCCACGAACGAACGGAGGCCCTTGACGGTTTCCAGCTCCAGGTACGCCTTCGCCCATTCTTTGAAGAGGATCGGTTTGGCTTGTTCGGTCTTCTCGTGGCCGAGGAGGAGTCGTGTCCTGATGGTGGCTTCCATCTCCTTGGCAACAGTCTTATTGAGACACCCCACCTTCCAGCGTTTCCAACGGGCACCGTGTACACCACTCGCGAGGACCAATGATTTTCCGTCCGCACTTTCGATCACCGGAAACTCCACATAGTAACTATCGCGCCGCTTAGTGAGTCCCATGGCTATCTCTCCGTGGTGTGATCGTGTGCTGATCGATCCAGGCGTCCAGCTGAGCTTGCTTGAACTTCACCAGCCGTCCGATTTTGACGTACCCCAGTTTCCTCGCGGAGACCCATCCGTACAGGGTCAATTTGGATATGCCTAAATACTTCGCGGCCTCATCCATTGTCAAAAGGTTATTCATGGTGTTTCAAGAGGCCTTTCCTCCAGGCGCTACCTCATGTGCCCGAGTGAGCCAACCGACACATGCGCACCCCCATCGAGACGAGCACTTATGAAAGGGTTCAGATTTTATGACCATACCGAAAAGGTAGGGGGCCGCAGAAAGGAATGGACTTCCCCACAGGGACCGTCATAGCCCGTGTTCTTAGACTGCTGACCAGCCATGCCCGCGAGACACCTATCGAATCTCTAGAAGAAGTCCGCACGGAGGAGTACATTTAAATGACCAGCACGTCATGCAAGATAGCCAGTTGCCAGCGGGGGAGACCGATGTGGACTCAAGACGTACGGGGGGACGAGGTGCAGACAGAGTATGCCGAAGAGTGGTTCGGATGGGCGCAACGGTTTTACGACTTAGCCGTCACGGATGAAGAACAGCGATGGATGTATAGCGTCCTCTGTCAATTTTGCTGGGAGATCGCCGGCACCCCCTATGCCGAGGAGTTTCAACCCAGAGAACATCGTGTTGCGAAGTACATAAGACCCCAATGGTGTGTGCTCCTGTCAAAACGCGATGGGAGTGCTCCGAAGAAATGGGTGCAGGTATCCACGGGGGATAATGGTGACCGTCCGTGGCTTGCCTATGCCGAGTTCCATCCGGAGCATCTGTGCGCATGTGAGTTCATGCTTGTTGATCCCGCCAATATGGTGCCACGATTCACAAGATTTCTGTCGCTGGTAGACTGGTCTGGCTTCGCCTGGGAGAAATGATTCGCCTGAGGCGTACCCCCCAATTGAGTGCGGAAGCCAGGGCGATCCATGGCCTCCCTACCACGCATCATACCGTACCCATTCGAAGAATCGCCTCACCTTGATTGGCAGATTCGATCCTAGGGATTGATCGTCAAGCATGTTGGGCTGACCGTTTAGTGAAAGGGACAGTTCGGCGCGGTAGAGATCTGCTTTGTATTGAATAATCGCCTCTCCGATCCAGTCGTGCTCCTTCTTCGTCATGGTCACAGGACGAATCGCCTGTTCCAGGTGGGCATGGGCGGCACGATCTTCGTCCGTTTTCCAGTCGAGACTCTGAGCTTCTTCGAGCACACGGAAGTTGCCGTCGCCTGGATCCATTGTCCCGATCACGAACTTCAGATAGGTCACCGCTTGTTCTGGCGTCGCCAGCTGAGGAGGATTCCACTTATTGAGCTGACGAATCTGCTCCACCCCTCGCCGACCGTTCAGAAGGGCACCGCCTCGATCATGCAGCAGGAACGTCAAGACTCCCGGCTGGTCTCCGACCTTCTGTATCTCAGCTTCGATCAACACCACGTTGTCGTAGCAGGGAAGCACCAGCTTCCGCAGTCGTGAAGGTTCAACCGGTACCGGCCACTCGTTCCTTCTTCTCTCATGCTGACTGAACTCACTCCGATGACCTCGCAGTTTCTGCATGACTTCGGGGAATTGGTCTGGTGCCAGATCCTGCCAGTCCCCCTCCATCAGGGGCCTGGCCGGCCACGGTGCAGTCAGCTCAGGCGTTGAGGAGGAGGTCACCTCTGAAGCCGTGCGGCCCGCTCTTTCATCTGCGATTGACGGCAACAGCTCATCGGCCATGGCTATCTGCAGGCAAGACAGATTCAGCACGCTAGCTAAGACAATCGGCATCTTGTGATGATTCATGTGTGAATGTCCTCCGCATTGCCTCACGTAGGAGTCAGGCGATGTTGTTCTCCTGGGACCCCTCGTGATTCAGCAAAACCAAATCAGCTACCCTTGCCCGTTTCATACTCGCCGGGTGAGACGACGGAATCACCGCCGCCTCACCCAAAGAACCCACCTCACTGCACGTTAGAACGGCGAGAAGGTCACCGTGCCGTTCAAGGTAATCGACGGGATATTCCCAAATGGGGTTGTTAAAACCGTATTCAAGAACGTCACCGTCCCCGCCGATCGATTCACCGTCACACCACTGCAGGCTGTTCCTGGAATAAGAGGAGTTTGAGAAAAGCAGGTCCAAAGACCCTCATCTCCAGTCACATCATCATCCAAACCAAAACCAACGAAGGATACCTGACCAGTGGACGCCTCTACAGAGACGTTCAGAGGTTCTCCATGCCGAGGGAAATCAACTTCCAATGCGTAGAGCAAGATGGAATTCCCCCTGACCCGGATGTCGTTAAATGTCGGATCTGGCACGAACGTCCCTCCCACGCTGGCCGGCGCGTTCGACACCGTCAGCTGACCTCCGCCGGTTCCGCCTCCCCCGCCTCCACTTGGGAGAATGGCGATGGTAAACTGCCGTTCAGCTGATTGTTGAGGTGCCCCACTATCCCGTACCCGCAGGGTGAAGGTAGAAGCGCCGGCTACCGTCGGCGCACCGGTGATGGCCCCAGTGGCAGCATCCAACGACAAGCCTGCCGGTAAGGTCCCAGCACTGATACTCCAAGTCTTGTCGCCGGTTCCCCCTGTCGCCCCCAATATGTCATTGTAGGCCGTACCGACCATACCGCTCGACAGTGTGTTGGTTATAATCAAGAGAGGTTGCACGTTCGGCGCAGTAATCGCGACCGTAAATTCCTTCGTCGTCGTCCCCCCCGCTGAATCAGTCACCTTCACGGTGATTGTCGTCGTGGCAGCCGCAGTCGGTGTCCCTGAGATCACACCAGCGGGATTCAGGGATACGCCATCCGGTAATGGATTCGACCCGGTAGTGAGGCTCCAGACATAGCCAGGCACTCCACCGGCAGCGACCAAGGTCTGGTTGTAGGCCACCCCAATGGTCCCGTTCGGAAGTGCCGTCGTCGTAATTGCCAGCTGACCCGGCTGCTTCACCAGGCAGTTGGGGAGCGTGATCTCCGTCGCCGAGGGCCCGACGTTCACCGTGTTCGAGACCGGGACCAGGTTGAAGGTCTGTGCATCGAATTCAAAGAGCCCGAGCTTGGCCCGACTGCTCTTGCGCATGGCCACCGAGAAGGTTCCATCCGCTGCCGTCGCATCCACAGCCGTCCCGGTGTAATCAATGCCCTCTGTCTGCACGAGAGCATTGGCCACTGGTTGCCCATTCGCGTCCTTGACGCACCCGTTCACCACGATGCTGTCGAGCACCAGATCCGCATTCCAATAGGTGACACGGGTCACAGGTCCTTCATAGTATCGATTTGCGCCAGTCCCTTGCAGTGTGGCCGTACCGTCCTCACGCCAGACCCCGGCGGTGTCGTCAAAGAACCACAAGGGCATCGTGGCCGGTGGATTGGCAGACTGGGTCCTGAGCGGAATACGAATGGTCGCCGTGGTGCCTGGCGCCAGTGTGTAGCGAGCGCCGGCACTGTCGCGAACATCGACTTGCATCGCCCCGCCACTTTCCAGCGGTTGCACCGAGCCGCCGCCGGCCGCAATGCCATTGAATCCTCCCGGCATCACCCGGGGCTCCTCAGCCGGGTTGATTGGCGTCAAGGATACATTCACCGACCCAGCCGGCGTTCCTCCAGCGACCGGCACCAAGCCATTGGCCGGAATCGTCACACGAGCCGGTGAATTCGGCACGGACACCGTCCCACCTGATGTCACGGAGACCGTCTCGGTGACTCCGATTGGAACGAGTTTGACCCCAAGGCTGGTGGTCTGACTTGATACTACGCGCGCGACCGGAAAGGCCTCGGCAAATCCGCTGGCTTCCACACGCACAACCGAGCGATCTCCCACAGGAGCCGAGACGGTAAACTTGCCATCCGCCGCCGTCGTCGTGGCCCCCATCTCCGTCTTCACAGCCGCTCCACTCACCGGCGCATCGTTGGCCAATGAGACGACTTGCCCTGTGACTGTGCCCAACGATTGTACGATCGGTGCACTCCCATTTTCAGTGCCGCCACACGCGGCCAGCTGCAGACAGAGGAGCCCCGCCAAGGCGACGCGTCCCCATCGTGATCGATGCTTCCGAACCCTCTCAATGCACACGTTCATGTCATCCTCCTGGTTAAGACTCACACATCCTTCTTCGACTCACCGTCAGCATCCCACCTCTTCATCCACATCCGCGCCGGCTCAACCAGACGGGACACGGCTCCACCCACTGGCGGGGTGAGCCGTCCCTATCTGAGTACCTGTTTAGGATCATGGGGATACAGAAACTCTCGACTGCACATTCGACACGTTGATCGTCGGTTCATGAAAGAACCACCGCAACTCCTTGCGTTCCCCGGCACGAAACACCACGTTCTGCTCGCGATCCCACTCGCCTTCTGAGGTAGAGAGGTGCACTTTTACGCGAATCGTCCCCTGTTGGCCGACATTCGTAATCGTCCCTTTCACCACCACCCCGGCATCAGGCTCCCCGTTGACCACGCCGAAATCATAGTCGGAATGGACCTGATCGACGCGCGCGCTCGCGTCGGATTGGTCATGACTTCCCAGATACGCCAGTACGCCGAACGTCAGAATGATTCCCCAAATAAAGTTCCCCATCACCGCACCTCCCTTTCGATTTCTGATTCAACGCGATTGCTTAGGCTCAGCTGCCCACGAAATTCATGATTCATGACTCTCTGTCGTGGTATGACCGTCGGAGTTAAGCTCGATCTGGGAAATATTCTTGTGAAGAACGACAACGGTGAGAAAGTCGAGGAGGAATGGTGGTTTTGACGCCCCTTGCAAAGGGAGCAGATCAATGAAGCAGTCAAACGTTTCTGATGGACAGATTGGTTAGACCTTCCAGCACACTGAGTGGGAAAGCCTGATCGGTGGTCTTGGCTAGCAATACGGCATCACCGGGTAGATGTCCTCCGTACAGAACAAAGTCTACCTACGGGGGCATGATCGAACTGCGCCGATTGCGGCGGGAGAGGACAACAGACACTGAAGCGGCTGATCACAACCTTGTCGCGGGGGCAATGGTTCTTGTGCAGATACTATGGATGGGCAACCGCTTCGAATCGTGGCAGTCGTGGATCACCGGAATCGGCAGGGTCCCATGCGAGAGCCAGGAGCCTCGTCATATTCCTGTGAATCATAGGACCGAATTCCATTCACGGGTGTTCGAATGGTGGTCCTATCGCCAGAACGTTCAGCTCGACTGTATTCAGCCCGTAAACCCTTGAAGGCTGCGCAATGAGTGGTGGATCGTGCCTCAGTTCACATCAACGGCCGAGGTGCGTGACCTACAATACCCGCCTTCCTCACAGATCAAGACTGCGAACATGTGTTCAGCGGACAACGTCAGGGGAAACTAATCGTCGAGAAAGCCGCCAGCACAAGGTCAGGAACTGCCCATCCTATATCCCTCGTAGCGATTGCGAAAGCAAGAAGTTCCTACTCAGTTACCACGGATAGCGCCCGCAGTGTCTGTGGAGACATTTTGCCAACCGTGTTAATTGTTGGCTCAAACATGTGATCTAGAAAGTCAAGAGAAACTCCCTGCTTAAGCAAAAATTTGACGTAGTCCACGACTATCTTAGCCCCACTTCTCTCTATCTCAGTGCTCTCCTCACTTCGCATCTCAGCCAGTGTCATAACAAGATCGGACATCTCCGGAGTATTCATAGCGTCGACATACCGGTTAATTGACTCAACCTGCACTGACCTCGGCCATCCCCGGGAAATTGTATCTCCTTTAATTTCGAATTGAAACGGCACAAGGTTGGCCTTCATAACATTGAGAACAACAGAGTTCTGCATCGCGCCCATCATCGCATGAATAGTTTTAAGAGATAACAACAGACTCATGTTAAATGGGGTGAAACCATTTCGTGCATTGGCGGAATAGGTAGAGTCTTCACCAGCCCTATTATATTGATGAGAAGAAAACCCATGCACTTCGTAGCTTCCGTTTGGATCAATTGTTCTTCTGATTCCACCCAAAAAAGCCAATGTGCAGGCACTAATACAGTAACTTCCAGCGGATACGTGTGTCCGGAAACCGTGCTTAGCAATTTCTTCTGCAATGCCGAAGGCTGCCTTGACGTTTCCACCATTCGACTTGAATTCAATTCTGTCGATGGCTTTATATCTTTCTCGACAGGACCGTAGCGCCTGTTTAAACAGCCCATCATCGCCGAATTTGAACTCTCCCGTAACAGCAAGAATAGCTCCTACAGTTTCCGAAGGATTGCACGGAAAGGTAAGTCCGTGTGCATCAGTGATTGACAAATGAAAATTAATCGTAAATAGGCAAAGTAAAAACGTTACGACACGGCTCATGGTGGGTTCCTTACAAAGCTGCGGTTCTTATGTGCGCGAGAGTTCCATTCTTGTATAGTGGCCATCGGCGCTACGGCAGGCGTCAGACTCTTGCTGTCTCTGTTCGCCATTCTTCCAAACCATCTCTCTGATCTTGACACAATCTTTTCCGTCCTTTGTCCTCACAATTTCCCCCGTCTTGGGAGAGGTCGATGTCCCAATGTAGGTGGCTTCACCTCTTGTACCGTCTTCCGTATAAGTCTGGGGGCTGCCTTGCTTCGCTTGTGCGGTCTGAATCTCACGTTGTTTCGCTTGCTCACGTGCCACTCTATCTGAGTCTGTCGCAGGGGGTGGCATGGTTCGATAGCGTTCTTCGATTTGGAGACGGTCTCGTTCAGCTTGCTCAGCGCCAGCTTGAGCAGCCTTTTGAAATACCTCATCCTGCCGTTGTTGTTCTCGGTCAGTCAGGATTTGACCAATAGCCGTATAAGCCAGTCCAACAGCACACCCGGCGCCTGCCCCAATCGCAACGCTCGGTATCGCGGACTTATAGTCAATTTTCCCTTGCTTAAGATTACTTGCTTGCTTGATAGCCTCAAACCCTATAGCTCCTATTACACCGATGCCGACACCTTTGGCGCAATTACTAGCGTAGTCACCAGCGGTCGTTTGTCCCTGCATGCCTTGACAGCTGACCAGTAATAACGAAAGAGAAACAGTTAATGCCATGATACGTCGGCTTGGATTGCTAAACTTAGAATGAAAGTCGGCAGACATAGAACCTCCTTAAGTACTAAAACAATTACCGATCGGTGCAAGTAAAAGAGAGCAATGATCTTGCCGTTCCACTACTCAAAGGTGGTTCACGAAGACGAGCCAGCTCCTGCTCAGCCTGAGTAAGCTTGGATTCCACGTTCGAGAGGTCAAGACTTAGCTGTTGATGGGTTTGTGCAGTTTGTTGGCATTGCTGTAGTAGCCGCTGTGGAGTCGCCGCCACGTATGCTACACGGTCTTCCCACTGCCTCGCGCCCTCATGAAGCAGCTCTACGGCCTTTTGCTCACATTCTGATGTGAGGGATTTAAAGAACGCAAGAGCTTCCTGGTACTGCGTAAATCGTTCTCCCTGAGCTGCGGCAAGCTCCAACCCCTGAATTTTGTCCTCGTCTGGCGTCGTCATGAAAACCTTCAGTTTACGTTGTATCTCTACTCCTTGTGCCCGACGATCCCATATGGCTTGCCTCTTCGCCATCACATATAACTTGCCCGCCATCTCTTGTAGAGTGTCCTCCCATGCAACCGCACATACTTGCGATGCCGTTGCAGGACGATCCTCTGATGGAACTACGGTGACGGGTTTCTGAGGAGACGGAGGCGGTGCCCCCTCCCTACAGTCAGCCCATGAATGAGCTCCATATCCTTCAAGCTCTCGAAACACCACATTGACACGGGTCTTGATCGACTCAGCCTCGACATGGAGAGCAGCCACCGATTGCCCGGCCTGCTTGCGGGCATTGATCCTGGAAAACTCTTCCTCCCAGAATGGATTTCTGAATGTGTATTTCTCAGAATGATTGTGACGAACGGAAACCTGTCCACCTGATCCAACTATCATAAGGCACAATGGTGAACTTAATTGAGCGGTCTCTGCAGACAATGTGAAACGGAGGGTCCCATTTTTAGGGTCAGCAGTGGCCTGGCTTAACGCTCTACTTCGCGATGCGTAACCATTCCAATCACTTGCCCTAATCAGCGAGTAGGTTCCCTGAAGACGAGAATGAGGAGTCGATTCAGGCCGATAGACAATCGTATGCCTTGTTCCGGAGAGCTCGGAAGAAGCACAGCCTGTTCCTGAGAGAAATAGCAGGATCAAAATGAACATATATCGAGGTAACATGACAGCCCTCATTGTCGAGTGAGCGTCTCCAATATTGGCATAAGATGGTTGCAGGCTTTCCACCCTGGATCTAGCACGCTGGATACGGCAGGCGCAGAAAGATTTTCATTGGCAGTTGAGGCTTTCGGCCGATCCTGAAATTGTTTTGCACAAGCTGCTGCCCAGAATCTGATCTGGACATCTTCTAGAAAGACACCTCGCTCGGACGTTCGCGCTGATGACAAGTTCGTTCTTTCGAACTCTATGACGGAGGATGCACGTGTGAAGAGTTCCATTGAAGCCCGATCATAGTACGACTTGCTCATAAGCTTTTGAGACAGAAATGAACCAAATAAGTAAAATAAGTAATGTGGAGACGTAGCGGAAAACTCTCGGGCTTTGGCCTTTCCACTCTGACTCGTTTCACCACCATCAATTACAGTAACTACCCTTGAAGGGATATCCTGCTGCAGGGCGAGTGCTTGCCCCACCGCCCCTACAAGAGTAAATAGAATCGCATCCTGCTTGGATTCTGGCGTAAACGGCTTCAATGCGTCTAATCCAAAAGGCGCTAAATACTTCCCCCTGAAATGCGCAAGGCTCGTCGTGCTTTTTCTTTCATTTTCCGGAATCAATTTCTGAATAAAATTGGCCTCCAATTCCTCTTGAAATTGATCATGGATCAAGCTAAGGAAATCTTCACACACAACTACGAGCCTGGAGGAAGGTGCACCCTGGTTCTTTAGTGGGACGCGGGTTACCCAATTAATACATGTGATGAAGTCCACCGTTATAGAATGAGAAAGCAGGTATTCTGACGCCAAATCATTCAAGAAACTACGCATGGTAGGCTCTGCGGCCTTAGTTGTTACATACCCAAGATGCATGAGGTAGGCCCGGTCCTGCCCTTTCAGTGCCGCAGGTGGCTGCTCTATGCGTAGTTCGAATGGAGCCCCGCGCGGCGTTCTATCGGAGTTTCTTACTTGATCGATTTGGATATTCAAATCATCAAATTGTTCTTCAGTAATACTCCAGGGTGCGTGCGCTTGGAGGCCTCCTCTAGAAAACCCACGACGCGTCACTTGATACCTGTCACCAAGAAAACTAATTTCATCGTAGTCGCCATTCTTGGCCATCAAATATAGCGACCGTAAGCCTTCCTTGTTCGGTACAGGGCCAAGATAGATGGGATGACCGTCAGGCATAAAAACAGAGACTGCCTGAAAGCCTTTCTGGTTTGCGCGCATAACGAGACCCATACACCTCTTAATCACCGCACACGAACTTGCATTGGGTTTTACGATGACAAGGGCATCAACCATATTGCCTGGATCTAGATTCAGCCAATGCACGTATACTTGATGAGCAGTACGATCTGGCGTATTTATCTTTAATTCCTCAGCAATGGCCGTAGCCAGTTGCTCATGTCTGGCAGCCGGATTAACCTTATCCTTACCCCATGCGGATTGGGTAGAATCCAGAAGCAACACCAGCAATAGAAGTACTGCCACATCGAGTCGCATTACTCAGAGATCCGATCAACTACCAGTAATCATTCAGCATTGCTGGCGAAGAAACCTGGAAAATGGAGGTGAATTATACTCCAGCTCGACAGAGATCGTAAAGATTGAAGCACTGCCGTTATCGAGTCTCAGGCCGGTACCATCTACCTCGGTGATCCAGGGGATCTACCGGCTTCTTCGACTCAGCATTCGCGACAGCCGTAAACTAGCCTGTTTCTCGGTCTTTCAGACTGCCTAAGCACGAAGTGGAGTTCATCGAGAACGTGCCATCGCAGCTCCACAATAGAGAACCCGCCTATAGGGGCAGGGGCCTTCATTTTAGACCTCGGTCTCTTAATAACAGTGGTAGGGCTTAACAACTTCAGCACAGGGGTTACCTGTGGCGTTTAGAAGAAGCAGGATACCAAATATAGCGCCGCCAAACTCCGCCTGCCGTAACCGTTCGCTCGCTGCTTTCTTCGCAGCCAGGATCTCCGCTTCTATACCTTTTTGCCGAGCTGTGGCCAGCGCAAGGAGGGATCTGGCCCTTTCGGAATCATTATGAACAATTTTGATCGGAGTCGTGTGTGGATAGTACGTGCCTCTGTAAATCTCCTGTGACGTATAGGTGTTGAGCAGGTCAGCCCCCCTCCGTCCAACCTTCCATCGAGGCATTTCTGTAAATCGACCGGAGATTCCGATTTCGTGTGGGACTGCCCCACATTGCTTCGCAATGACTTCCTTCAGCAGAAGCAGGTTCTTCTCAATTGCGTTCGGAGTCGTGATCCATGAGGCATTGTGGGACCCGATGTAAAACGAGAAAGTCGGGTCAGTATGCTCTTCGGGTATTTGGGTGGAAGTTGGATTGAAGTTACCCTCGGGCAAGAGCCAATCACCTTTATACCGGTGGATATTGATCGTTGGACGTGCGCTGCAGACATTGTCTGAAGTGGTCATAAACGCCGCGTTCTCGGTGGCGGTCAGGGCGTACTCCCCTGTGATGACGTTATGCCACAGCTTATTGACGTAGGCGCATGTTGAATACGCCGGCAAGTCACTGCTTGGGAATGTCCCATTTAAGCTTTTCAAATTACTCCTGGGCTCACTTTTGATTAAGAATTCATTGGCTCGAAAGGTCCAGCCATTTGCGCCTGGCAACATTTCAGAACACATACCGGTTGATTTACCAGATAAACTTTCAAATCCATCATTTAAGGACCTGATGGACGTGCATGATGCGGACATGGTGATCACCAAAAGACATAACCCTGCCCTCAGAAGATTGCCGTTCCATGAGACACGATGCCAATGAACATGACTTCCTGCCATATCAAACGCCCCCTTTTAGGACTCGATGAATCAAGAACGGGAGCCTACGGGTTCCCAAGATTCCCTGTCAACGGGTTAAGACCTGGGTCTTGCCTTAAAACCATCGGTTACAGGCACGCCACCATCGAGGACGTCATCACCCTCACCAATAAAGCTGCTCGGAACACCAACCCGACACTGATTGCCCCCCCGAGATACTCTCAAGGGTCCCAGAGAAACCAGAAAGGCCTCATTGAAACTGGTTACTTGATCGGGGTACGCACACGCAGACAAGATCAGGGGCAATAGACCTACACGCAGCCCCCTACTCTGGTTAAGAAATGGGCAAAATAGCACCCTGAACGAACTTAACTTCGCGTCCCATCAAACGACAAAGAGCCATGAGTAATGAATGTGGCGAGCTGATGAAGCAGCCCGATTTTGTTGAATTCATGGGACTTCATGGAGGTGACGCGATGGAACATTTCACGGTAAAGGCAATACCGGCCAAGAGCCTGCGGTGGGCCACCTACACGAACACGGTAGCCCTTGTGCTGTTGTGTCTGCTGACACTAACCGCCTGCTCAGACCCGAAAGAGGCACGAAAGCAGCAATTGTTGTCGGAGCTGCATCAAGTCGACAACGACTACACACGACAGAGTCAAACGGTGTCCAATCGAAAGAATACGGTCGGCTATCTGGAGCAGCAACTCCTTACGCATCGATCCAATCTCTCGGACTACAAGGGTCGGGTCGAAGCCTATGCGATGAACCATAAAATGGCGCTAACGGCCATCGCCCTGGGGCTCGGGGGCACCGCCGTAGCTCTTGACTCGACCAGTGCGTTCTCAAGTGACGAAAAGACAGTGGGGGGTCTCATGGCAGCCGGCGCCGCATTATGGGCGCTTAATAACACGGAAGAACTCGCTGAGGTCGCAGACACGATGAATCAGGCCGACAGCCATGTGAAATCACTTGAGCACCAAATCGGACAGCTCTCATCCCAGCTTGCGACGGAATCGCAACACCTGCTACAGGAGGAACAAGCGCTCCGTACGTTGCAGGTCAACGGGGAGCAGATTCGAGCCAAGCTCCAAGCGCTAGGCTGCGGGAAAGAATGCAGAACATAACATGCATATGCATGTGGAACAGTTGCGACTGTTTGTCATCATCACGGAGCAAGACCATGTTCGACTCTGACAAGAGAGATACCGCTCACAACGTGAGCGGTGAGGATACGATAACGATACGCATGGATCCATGGGCCGCCCGAGATCTGCGTGATATCTTGACGCACCTGGATGAGCACTATTCCACACTCGACCACACCCTGTTGGGATGCTCACGAAGCGAGCTCGACAGCCTTCTTGACGAATTCCAGGCTGCCATCACGCAGAATGGGCGAATAGTCTTAAAGATTGCCAAGAAGGATCAATTGACTATTGAGGAGGCTCCCCTTGGCCCCTCATGTCTGCTCGTAAGTTCTCCGATGCAGCCCTCTCCGATGCAGCCCTTAGATCGTCTAGATCGACCTCCTCAGTTATGAGGTTCCATGCCAGTTCTTCGAGTGCCCTTGCAAGTACGTACTGCACAAATTTGTCTTTAAAACCACCCTCCGGCATGTCCAGGATCCGGCCTGTCATCAACCGAAAGGTCGCGGATGCCGTATCCAGCTCAGGCAGAGTCGCATGTCGATTTTCGACGATGTAGTGATCATTTCTGCGCTGGTTTTCTTCAGTCAGAAACGAAGGAATATGAACCAATGCCCGATCCACATCAGCAATCAGTTTCAGGACGAATTCGGCAATATGATCCTGGTCGCCCACATCGGGAATGGCGAGCAGAGCAAGTTGAAACAGGTGTCTCACCCGTTTCTCTTCTTCTGTGGACTCTCCTTCCCATGTCAGGGCCCCCGCAAGTACGTACTGTACAAATTTGTCTTTAAAAACACCTTCCGGCATGTCCAGGATCCGGGCTGTCATCAGCCGGAATGTCGCGGATGCCATATCCAGGGTAGGCAAATTGATATGTCGATGCCCAATTATCCAGTGGTCACTTCTCCATTTGTCCTCTTCAGTCAGAACTGGAAGAGTCCTGACCAAGGCCCGATCCACATCATCAAGCTGATTCAGGATTATCTTGCTGAAACCGTCCTGATCACCCTTCTGGAGAACAGCGCGGAGGGCAAGTTGAAGTAGTCGTTCATTCCTATCCATAACTTATTTCACAGAGTGGCGTTCATATATGGTCCGGCAGCGTGCTGCAAATTGATCTTCAGTAATCTCGTCGACCTCAAAACTATGTTCAAGGCGACTCAGGTATGTCGCATCCTGAATCAATGTCTGCTTGTCTCGGCTGGGAATCTCGGCTCCTATTTTCAAGCCCGTTTCATTAAACGCGACGCGCACCGGAATGGTATCTCCCAACAGGTAGTATCGATAGGTCATGTTGTCAGCTTCCTCGTCAACGTAACCCTCCTAGCAAGGGAGAACTGCTAGTGTCCCCCAAGCTTCTTAATCAGAACTCCGTTTTCCCATAGGCTCTTGAATCGTGAGCCATCAGGTAACGTCACCTTTCCTTCACCATGTGGCTTAAAATCTTTTAATGGCCCGTAGAATGATCGTCCATCGGGCCACGTCAACATCCCCCACTGCCCTAACATCGGATCATCTGATCGTCCCCGAAATGTTCGACCATCCGGCCATTTCCAGCGCTCCGTCCCTTCCGGTTTGCCGTTCTTCCAATTCCCTTCATACTCTCGACCATCCGGCCAAGTGGTTTTCCCTCTTCCGTCTGGAAGATCATTTACAAGGTGTCCATTGAATGTTCGACCGTCGCGTAACGTCCAGATACCACTCCCACTATTGGGTTCATTCCTTGTCCACGATCCAGCAAACTGTCGCCCATCTGGCCATTTCATCGTGCCTTGACCATCTCGGTTCCCGGAACGCCACTCACCGTCGTACTGCCCTCCGTCAGGCCATTTCATGACACCACGGCCGTGAGGCACTCCATCTTTCATCTGTCCCTCATACTGTGCGCCGTCGTCAAAGGTTTTGACGTGGATTTGTGGTGCCTCATCTTGCGGTCTTACTGTGTGATCCTCAGTGGGAGGTGTGGCAGGAGCATTGCGCTCCATCAATCTGTCATCTTTAGTGGCCAGTTTCGAAGAGTCATGGGAGGACGGAGTGTTATCGTTTGAGCGTCCTTTTGGCGTTTGACTATCAGGCCATACCCAGGGCGCACCCGTTTCCAAGACTCCGTTCTTCCACTCCCCTTGAAGTTTCCGACCGTCAGACAAGGTTAGGGTACCGTAACCGTTCGGAAAACCATCCACGAGGCGACCAGTGAACGTTCGACCATCACGCACAGTCCATCGGCCCTTTTGTGGCTCATTCTTTTCCCACGATCCAGAAAACTCGTGTTGATCCGGCCATCTCGCCCGCCCCCCACCCTCTCGGTTCCCGGAACGCCACTCGCCTTCGTACACCCTCCCATCCAGCCATCTCATGATGCCTTGTCCATGAGGCGCTCCATCCTTCATTTGTCCCTCGTAGTATGCACCGTCATCAAATCGCTTGGCGTGGATTTGTGATGCCTCATCCACGAGAGGAATGACAAGATCATCAAGAGAGGGCTTGAGATCGATCGTATACACGAAATTCCTCCCCCCCCATGCCATAAATGTGTTTTTAACTGACACACGTCCGGGAGGACAAGGAGGAGTCCACGACTGTACAAACTGACTTAAGCTCTGACGACGTCTTTTGTTACTATCTTTGAATCTGCCACGTTCAACGCACATCCGATCCAACCCCGTTTTTTTCAACGAGCTGCCCTCCCCGTCAAGTGAATAGACGACATTGCCCAGTTGCCCGGTCTTGTCGACATGGAAGAAGGCGACCGTCACATCTGTCATGCCCAACGGCATCACATCCCTGCATTCCCCGGGGGGAATAGGATACAACCCCTCAATACGTGCACTTGCACCAAGTAATTGCACGAAAGTGCCGAGGCTCGCGTACAGCAGCTCGATATCCCCTTTGTTACAGACATGCACTTCTTCTCGTGTCACGGCTGAACTGGCAGGAGATACCCATAGGCTAAGTGAAAGAACAACCAGGCAATAGAATTTCAGAGTGCATCTGTACATACGTTCAGGGATCTCAATTGCCGTCATGCGACTCTCCTCTCACCATACGTCAGCCATGACACAGAACGGAATAGCCAAAGGACATACTGCGTCTTCCATCCGTGCTCGAAGCTAGTTGAGGCACTGGTTCAGCGGTTCGTAGAGTCGCCAGCGGGGATCATGCCTCCCTTGAGGTTGCGTGTTGCGGACTTCATCCAGCCAGGCCTGATGATCATTCGCATACCGGACGCGTTCCTCCTGTGTCATTACCCCTCGATAGACCCGATCGAGGCAGCTGCACCACTTTTTCATTTCCCCCGCTTCGTAGTCGAGACAGCCGTCTTCGAATCTGGTGAATCGGCTCGGTTTCGTGACCGCATCACTTTCTTGAGCAGCCTGAGGAATGCGGTGCGCCGCCCCCTGGAGAGATGGTTGCCCTAAGGCCTGACGAAGCACATTCTCACTCATCTGCCGCATTGTCGCGCTTTGGCACCCTGCACGTGTCACAAACGCCTGCATGCCTAAGTGTGGCTCAAAGAACTCAGACATGGCCTCGGAGATCAAGCTGCCGATCCCGTCCCGTAGGGTTTTGTGACTTGTCTCCCCCAGCTTGATAATGCCGGGGTCCTTTTGATAGCTCCTATAGTTTGCTACAAAGCTAGGGGCGACGCGAATGGTCCTCACGTCTTCCTTCTGGTCGCCGATGATACTCTGCCTAATCCTGTACGATTCAAACGTAACGGAATCCGGTGGGAGGTACTTCTCGCACACCTCAGAGTAGGTATTGACGTATGAGACATAGAAGGAGCGATGTATTACTGAAGGGACCTGCTCACCAGAGAAGAGGTTGTTCAGCTCCTCACTGGCTTGAAACTGTGACCAGTAGGACCTATTTTTGTACACCAGCCCGGCTTTGATGGTCCGTTCACGCTTCTGCCGTTCGTCGTCATCCCTCTTGGCCCGCTTGGCCGCCAGCTCCTTCTTGTAGGCGTCGGCCTTTGCTTCTTGGTAGGCCATGATCTGCTTCCACTGCGCCAGCGTATTACGATTCGCTTGCCCTCTGTCGCTTGTGACCCCAGCGACCCATTGAGCCCCTCCGCCCTGCTTGAAGAGGGATTCTCCCATAGGCTGCTCAACCGGCCCTCCAACCGTAATGTTTGGCAAATGCACGTCCTTTGCGTAGTGGGCAATGTGCACAGTGTTCGCATCAGGCCATTCGTACAAGACATTGGGTAAGATCGCACAATTGAACTGCTCGAGCATCTTCTGGCTATAGCTCGCATCACTGAGGTTCAGATCCACGATGGGGTCCTGTTCCCCAAGCCCCTCATGAATTGCGACTAAGTACACCTCTGTGGCCGAAACTTTTACCGCATACACCTTCAGATTGGGTCCCTCGTAGAGAAGCGCGGACTGTTCGTATTTACGATCCGCGAGCGGGTTGCGAGAAAAGTCTACAGGCCGTCGGTGTGCCGGACAGCGCTTATCGAACTCGACTCTCTCCTTCCGAAGCGCAATGGCCTCTTCTCGTTCACGTCGATCCCGTTTCACTGCAACGACAAGTTGTGGCCCGAAGTAGGGTGTCAGCTGAGTCGGTGTCTCCTGAGGATTGGGGAAGGCTGCCCGGACAAACTTGATATAGTTCTGCAAAATCATCCCCCGTAGAATATCCGTACTGTTCCAACGGCGGTTCTTTTCAATACAAGGGTCGATCAACTGGGCTCGGATCGTCGCTTTCACTTCTTCAGAATAGTCATCGTAGGGTTTCCCAAAATACTGGACGAAGGGGATATCCGTCACACGATGACTCATCGTATCGAGGCGGATGACGCTCATCTCATTGAGGGCACCAGGCCACTCCATGAGAATCTTACATTGCTGGTCAAAGCTCCCTGCTTTTCCAATCGTCCCGTTTTCGATATCAGCCAGCACAACCTTCCCACTCAGCGTCGAAAGGACATGCGCTGTCTCGATCGAACCGCACCCACCCGCAAGCATGCTCAGCAGGAATACCGCAACACCATAACAACGTGTCAGTTTCATAACGCGTCCACCTTGAACCTCTTGGTTAAAACATGTGCTGCAGCGTGCCACAGCCCTTGCCTTGTGATTGTGAACCTGGGAGCGGTTGATACCCCGACATACGAAACCAGCGAAGCAACATCTGGGAACCGACGGCTTGGGCAAACTCAGAGAAATTCAATGGTTTGCCCCTCCTCACCTCCTGCTGCGCATATCGCTCCTCTACTTGACGAATACATTCCGAGTGGGCTGCATAGACCCGCAGCTGCTGCGGGATGTGACACAGCGTGGCATAGTCCGGGTGTCTGGTATCGCAGCCGTCTAGCCATTGCCCTGTATTGGAGTCAAATTTGATTTTCTGGTCGGCTCGTGATTCGTAGAAGGTGAACCAGCGAATGGCTTTGGCACCATCGGACTGACTGTCCGGCTTGCGAACGTAGGAAGGCACCGGAGGAGCGGCTTTCCCACAAAATCGTGGGTAGTACCGTGAACTCGTATCACAGACGACACTCACACATCTCATATGGCGATAGGGATGGTTGGGATGACAGACCCCCACCCATTGACCTGCATTGAAGTCGAATTGCGGTCGCCCCAAGACATCCGGTTCGGATACAGCGAGGTACTGATAGCCTTTGTGGAGATCGTCGATCGTTTGAGGATGCGCCATGTACTCGGGGACATTCTGTGCACTCCACGTTTGGTTTGGGGCCTGCTCACTGGTTGTAGATGAGCGGTACGATTCTGGATCGGGGTAGGGTTTCGTATCTTGATCGAGAATGAGTGTAGAGCATCCGACCTGCCAGACTATGAGCGTAGATAGAACAAGCAGGCTTGTCCACCGACCGTGGTTGCTGAATCTATAATATAGTCCTATATTTCGTTCAGATTCATGTACAAGACTAGCGACATTCATTGTGCAGACTTCTTGCGAACTGTTGATCGACCGGTCAATGCACCTTCGGACACACACTGCATTTCAGTATCAGATCCCATCATGGACCAGAATCACCATGTCCTTCTCAAATCGACATCACCAACTTCGACAGAGCGCCTCATGTTCAAGTTGGTTATGATCTCGGCGGGCATCGGATGGCCTCCATCACCTCCGGGCACAGCTGTTCAACAGGCAATCCTGGAGAACCAAGCACCGTGGTCCTCTTCAGCGTTGGCGGCGTTGCAACCCACGTTCCGTTGGGACTACGAGAGAACGCCGCTCTGCCTGCCAGTGGGAGGTCGGACACGATTCCACTCAATGCACAGTACCGAAAATTCTGGCAATGAAAGGTGGCCGAGAAGGTACAGTCTCCGTGACGATCACATGTCCCCTTCTCGAAATGTGTCAGTTGAAGCTGGAACGCGTCAGCATCGGTCCTCGCGCTGGCGGCACATCCGCTGTAATTCAGGAGACTACAGGGGCCCGCAATTCTCGAGTGAGTGGCACTCAAGACCTCATTCATGGCTAAGAGCATCTGACAAGGGTTCGGTTCATCAAACTGAGACGGGCCCGCCTTCCCCCACGGATTCCGAATCGGCGCACTCTTGCACGCCGCCGCTTTCTCCTGCGCCGCCGCTCGATCTCGTTGATCCTGCTTGACATCCATGCGCGACTCAAGTTGCCCGCCACGTTCAAGAGCCACCCAGGCATAAAACACACGGTCCTTTTCGAGAAAACCATGAAGCACGAGTTCTTTCATGCCCGGACATTCGGTGCGAATCCGAGTGGATAGCTCGGCGAAGATCGTTTGCAGCCGTGGATTCTCATCTTTGTACAGCGTGGAATCGGTCGTGTGGACTTCGATGCGTCCATTCCGCCGGCTGTCTGGGATACACCACGGCTCCATGCTCATTTTGATGACGACATCGCGTGATGCTGACGTCCAATAGGGTTTATCGTTGGGAACTGTCTTTTCACTGTACCGGTCCATAAATTCCTGGGGACTCAGATTGGGCCTCTCAGGCCTGGGCCTCATCCCCTCTCTTTGTGGAGCTGCAGGGAGCCTCTCGTCGGGCTCGGTGCGGGGGTCATTTGTCCCCTGCTGATTTCCTGAGCTTGTCGCTTCACCACGTGTCAGCGCGATCGACTTCAACTTGTCGGTCAGTGCGGCGTGAAAGGCCTGCGTTTCGCTCGGCCAGAGGGAGTTGAATCGCCGGTCCGCCCAGACCGGCATGGCTCCGACCGGTTGCGATTCATACATCACCCGCTCTCTCTCCCAGCGGAGATTCCTTGGGATCGGCTTGGCATAGGTCTGAAGTTCTTGATAGTTGTCGCGCGAGCTGGATTCCTCACGGATTTTCCGCCACGCTTCAACCATCTCCTGTTCCTCACGATTCAGGTTTTCCACGGCCTTCTTGAGATCCTCTCCTCCAGAGAGCGGCCCTTCTTGAAACGCGTATTGCAGAATCCCTGCGTAGGGCTGGAAGTCCTTGTGATGTTTCCCAAATCGTCCGATACCGAGACAGCCGTCTGTATGGAGAATCCGTTGCCACAGATGTGTGCTCGTGGACGTCGGCATCTGGTGGTAGGACATGCCGAAGACGGGAACAAACGTGGAGTCCCGAAAAAGGTTGACATAGTATCCCATCGGAACGGCCATGCCGCGAGGGTCGAACCGCAGCGCCGGAAACTCCTGTTTCACTTTGCTGAGCCAGTCCAGAATGACGCGGCACTGTCCATCTCGAGTCCATTGTTCCCCGAGCATGCCCCCTCCGGCATAGTGCTGAATTGCGTTGCCTCCAGGGAGTACGGGACCGTTGTTGACCGTGCGATCCAGCACGGCTTGGCATCCCGCGCTCGAGAGCCACACTCCCACAACACACAGTGCCAGGAACTGACTCACTGCCAGACTCCGTTTATGCATCATCCTCTCCCTACCTCCATTCCACCGAAGCGGTTTTTGTCTCACAGGACGAAGGACACCCGCAACTGTGTGAATCTACTCAGGCATGGTTGACGAACGGCCGACCCCCACTGAACAGATATTCATACCGAGTACAACGATCGCTGGATCCAAGAGTCCGAGGCCCCCTTCCCTCTCACCCCCATCCGCACTCGACAACGGTCTCAATATTACTGGCGTTGATGGTCGGCTCGGGAAAGTCGAACCGGATGATTCGGGTTTCATTGGCGTTCAATCGAATACTTCGAGTGCGCGTCCAATCCCCCTCTGAGGTTCCCAGCCGAGTGGTCACACGGAGTGGTCCAGTTTGTCCAATGTTCTTCACCGTCACCAGCACCTTCAAGCCCGCATCCGGTTCGCCATTGATCACAAACACGTCCCGCTGCGTCTCCATGGTCCCGAACTCACATACCGGCATGAACCGAGGATCTGGTTCGCAGCCCATGAGCAGCCCACTGGCGATCACCCCACACACCCGCAACCATTTCGTGGCTCTAGCCATGATGAAACCTCACCGGTTCCGGATCTCGGCGAACAGATCGGACCACCACCGTACCGGCGAGCTTGTCATGCCAGCTTTGTTTTCTCCGATCAAACGCCACCCACACAAATCCCAAACCCAGTGGAAGAGTGGAGAGCACATAGGCAAAGTATCGTCCCACAAACTGGCTCGGGCTTGGCGTACGACCACTTGAGGCATCCACGACCCGAGTCGCAAATGCCATTTTCCCAGGTGTCGCCTGTTTGGTGACCCAGAAGACCATGGTCGCGATCGCCGGGAACACCCATGGGATCAAGAAGTCTCCACCTCCGGCAATCACCCCAACCTTCTCATAATCAAAGTAGTCCCATCCATAGATCGAGACGAGCAACGGCGCTGTGAGCACCAGCAAGAGTCCCCAATCGATCAAGGTCGCGCCGGCTCTGACCATAAAACCTGCATACTCCACATTCTGATTGTTCACAACCATGAGCCCCTCCCTGATTATCCACAGATACAACTTACTGACTCTTGACGAACAGGCACTGTTCCAAGGCCAGCCTGATCTCCCGAATCACCCACCACGGTTTGTCTTTGGCGACCACCACAGACCCTCTGTCCGTTTGCACAATGAGTTGTTTTCCCATAGCGATATTGAATGCGCCTGCAGCCATGAGAAACACCGGAATCAAACAGCGACTCAAGTTGAACTCTTCAGGCTCTATGACCGCAAGAAAAGAGACAACTCCCATGACCATCAGGATCGGGTACCATGTCCTGGCACTCAGAGAAAGCCGTTCTTCAATGTGATGGATCGTCTGTACTGGAAACGTGTGGCGCTCCGTCTTAATGGAATGGTTCGTAATCGTCACTCCGTCTCGATCAAAATAAATGCGGTCTTCTATAGCCATCACATCCCCTCCTAGTCTGCTCCGATGACTCTCCATCCCTACTCAAGGACTCGTTTCCCTCTTTCTGTCGTGTGAACAAGGCCGGAGTTAAGGTCGATCTGCAGAAAGTTGTCATCTAGCCTAAACCTCTCGCTTCCTGGCCGAGTTCGTCCACGACTGTGTGGTATGGGCCAGCCGCTCCTCACACTGGTCTGTCGCAGGAAAGGGGGCGAAGTTAAGTCGGAAAATGAGACGCGGATCAGAAAACGTGAGAAAGGAATGGAGCAGTTATCGTTTGAGCGACTGTGCCTGAGTCGGCAGATCCCCCGGATCGCCGAGGTAGATGGTGCCGGCCCAGAAGAAGGGATGACCCGCGCCATGCTGCTCACGGGCCTGAGCAAGGGCTTCTAATTGTGTCTCACGGAACGCGGCATACCTTGGTTTCGGCTTAGTGTACTTGCCATCACCAAGCCAGCGGGTGTAGAAGGATTCAATCTGCTGTGTCGTTTCATCGACAGGAACTTCCCACAGACTGGTCGTCAGGGCTCGGGCCCCGGCGAGCATGAACGCTTGCCGGAGTCCAATCACGCCATCCGGCGTCACTTCCCCTAATCCCGTCTCACACGCGGTAAGATTCACCAATTCCGTCCCCTGCAGATTCATGCTCGTCACTTCATAGGCCGTGAGAATGCCGTCACCAATGTCGATGCGCGCCTGCTGCAGATCATCCTTGCTCAACCCTCGTTTCCGAGCATCTGCTTCGGCGAGAACGTCGGTTCCCACACGATAGAACACCTGTTGTTGCGGGTCTGCGTGGTTCACCCCGGTCAGCAGCAACATGGAACGTAGTAAAGGGTTATCCCAGCCTCCGGTGCTCGTATCGATGTGATCCAGAAGGTACCCATGCGTCGCGAGCTGGAGAATGCGTGGAGCCTGCACCCGCAACACCGCCTCTTCGACAGCCGCATTTTGCGTCAACGTAGTCACGGCCCATCCAGCACGCTGAAGTTGAGTTTGCGCTTTCTTGAGGAGGTGATCCAGTTGGGAATATTGTCCCCATGTGCGCGGTATTTGGTGGCGCGCCGTCTCTGATTGCTTCGCCATCCCAAGTGTCGACTTTTCGGAAATCTCATCGACCTGTGCAACCCGAACAGGAGCAGAAGGAAGACCAGCGACGATCTGAGCCACCTCCTGAGGCTTTGCCCCAAAGGCGGGATTGCTGACGAGTACGGCGGTGGATGTTGACGGTGTTTCTCCAGGGTGGCTTGATCTGGGGTTGGTCGTCAGGGCCAACCGTGCGAGATCACGTCCGGTATTCACATAGACCACATCTCGATCTTCCACCAAATATCGCCAGTGCCCTTGCTTGGTCTTTCGGACGAGCATTTCGAACGGAATCAGGCTCAGCTGGCCTTCCGGTGCGACGTACACACGGTTGATCCCCTTCAGATTCGCTTCAAGTGGCTCCCAGATCAACTTGCGGAGTGTAGACGAGATTTCTGCCAACTCTGCTTCCGACTGCCGGAGCTGCTTGCGACTGGGTGCCAGCTGTTTGCTTTGGTCAATCAGGATACGCATGCGTTGCTGAATCTGTCCCACTGCCGCATCAATCAGCGTAACTTCGCCCAAATCAATCGCCACCACTGGAGCCTGATCCCCACGAAGCACGTAGACCCCAAAATGTTTTGTCCGACTCAACTGTTTTGTCTGCTCGTCCCACGCATGGAACTGAACATATTCGACATGCGCTTGATCCCTACGGAGTCCTTGAGTCACCTGATCGACGGTGATTTCTTGCAACCGGGCAGCTTCTGCATACATTGGATTCTCGCGGCGGAGTTGCTGGTCTAACTGCTCGATCTGGTCTGCTAGTGCGCGCACTCTTTCAGGATCTCGAGTGGATTCACTTGTCGTTGCCATGTGCGAGAAGGAATTTTCGGTCATACTCTGTAATGCAAACACGGCGTATTCCCGACGAAGAGCCTCCCGTTCCTGCCAGATTTTCCGCCAGTTTGATGGTGCTATCGCCAGCACTCGCTGCAGTGCACTATTTTCCTCTCTTGCTACTTCGGCAAGCAGTTGCTTCCTTAGCAAATCACCTGCCAATCCCTGCGTCGCCCGAGTTGCATTATTCCGAAACACCAGGTTTAGAAGAAGATCGGCTTGATCAAAGAAATAGCCGTTCAGAAACTCCAACTTCCGCTTTTCTGACAGTGCAGGCAAGATTCGCACAGTGAATGCCCATTGCGCTTGCATCGATTCCAGAAAAACCGTAGCTGCTTCCACAGTTTTTCCTGCTGCCATTAACGTTGTGCCAAAATCTCTTAAAGCTGTGGCATACACTATGTGATTTTTCCCCAGGAGTACCTTTTGGATTTCGATCGCTTCTTGCAGATGTGTTTCGGCGCTCTCATAGCGTTTCATCGTACTGTAGAATTTTCCAAGCTTCCCCAAACTAGCCGCATACCCAGGGTGGCGAGTTCCAAACTCCTTCTTCCAAACCTCACGGGCCTCCTCATATAGCGGTTCTGCTTCCTCGTATCTACCGGCTTGAGTATACAGTCCAGCGAGAGCCTCCAGTGCCTTGGCGAACACTGCGGGAAACCTTTTAATCCATCTCCACTCGGCATATTTATATACATGTATGTTGGATTGATGATCTTCCTCCTGAATACTCTGGTCCAGAGTTGGCCATCGAGATCGACTTTCTTCTGTCTTCAAATAGGCATCTCTCATATCTCTTACTAAATCGCTTAGCTGACTGATGGATTTTCCCTGATGCCCGTGTCTGCCATTGGATAAAGCAATTCTGATGTTGGCTTCAACGATTGGAAGACCGATCGTTAGAAGCGCCGTTGGCGATAATTCTTGATAGGCACGAGCAAGAACATTTCCGCCGACAGTATGATAATTTTCCGCCTCTATTGTCCGACCCATCACCTCTGCGAGTGTACCGAGCTGATTCAATACCAGCCCATAGGCGGGATGCTCCGTCCCAAGACCCGCTTTAACAATTTCTGCTGCGCGCTGAAACCGCTGCTCTGCCTGGTCATACTGGCCAAGCTCTTGAAAATACATGGCCTGACGGGTGAGACACTCAGCATACATACGATGCTCCTCACCGCGTAATCGTAGCAAGGTTTTGCACGCGTGATCCAAACGTGCAATCGCCTCCTCTGAATTTTCGATATGCACGAGTAGATCTAATTCGGCCATAGTTCGGTGTGCTTCTAGGTAAGGTAGTTGGTCCCCTCTACCCACCTTCCGCAGCATTTGCAGATCTTTCAGCCGTTCCGCAGCATCGATTGTCAACCAGGAACGTTCTCCCTGATTCAATACACGCCAGGCAACTACTGTCTCTGCGAAGTTCATCATGGTCTCATCAGTATCCGGAACCTCTCCTTCCCTTAGAAGCCGTCCAGACGAAAAGTACATGAGCCCGCTTCTCATCATATCAAGTACAACTTCGGTTATTACTATGATTGATTCATCATGCGGAAACTGTGCGAAATGTTTTCCCCACTCTTCTCGTTCTTCTTTGGACAACCTCACAGACTCATGTTCTATTTTGTAGTCAATTGCTATGATTGGTGCCGATCCTTGTGTTTTCCGTTCGTTGTGTGCAGCTGTCTTAACCAGCCCTAGCTGTCCAACCTTTTCAATCCCGACTACAACCTCTGGTGATAGGATAGGAATGCGCGGGGCTTCAGTTGAGGAAGCTGAGGCAGAGGCTTCAGATTGAGGAGGCAGATTCGACCCCGGCTCCTCCGATTTAGCAAATGACGTTCCGGCAAGGCTCGTGGCCAGCACGGAGATGACAACAATGGAATAAAGACTGTCGCGGAGCAGGATCATTCTTCTGTAAGGATACGGCCTGGCTCAAAAAATGTCCGGCGATTGTACCCGACTCAGAACCGACAACACCATTCCCCGTTTGCTCCTGACGCGCCACTTCACAGCCTCTCAAACTTGCGTATCGTGCCACCGTTCGGCGCACCGAAGAGCACGAACCTGCCGTGCGAGGCGTCGCAGCGCCGCATCATAGTGACTCCGTGCAAAGAGGAAGGGTCCGTTGCCCGGATGCGGCCAGACCTCTCCACGGCCCGCGTGCAACCCGACTTTGCTGATGAAGGCAGACCATCTGATCACCTTTTCCCCGACCGTAACCTGTGTGGCGATCCATGACGAATCGCCGGTCTCTTCAATCGGCTCATGCAGGAGCAGCACCCACCGGTCGGCCTGGCGTGCTGCGCATCCGAGCCAATAGTCGGGAACCGGCTGGACGGAACGGATCGGTAAAAACCGATGCCGGTACAAGCTCCGCGCAGGCCCATCACCCCACTCATCATCCACGATCTGCGTGAGCGCTCGGCCATTGATCCAAATACAACAAGCCGCGTGGATCCCTGCCACATCACCAATCTCAAAATGGATTCGATCCATCGGCCCGCTGGTTCCTATGGACTCGTGGCTTTGAGCCGCTTCGCTTCTTCATAGGCCGCATTCAGGCGCTGGCATCGCTCGACCGCCAACTGGCGCAGCTCCGCGGCCATCCCTTCGAGGCGATCGGGGTGGTATTGCTGAATCCTTTTGCGATACTCCGACCGAATCTGCTCCCATGAGGCGGAAGGTGCAACACCCAGCACCTGAAACCAGCTTTCCTGGCCTGGATTGCGGTTGGCCTGCTGCTTCCGTGAATCATCTTCTTCCTGCCGACTCGACCGGCTCCCCGATTCCCCCTCAGCCTCGTGACGCACAGACTCCTCATGTCGCGCTTGACGAGTGCTCAACCACGAGACCAATCCATAGCCGACCAGCGCGCAGGTGATAATGACCAACCATTCCATGCCGCTCATGTCCATGACCGCAGGCGCGCACGATAGGCACGCGCTCCCGCCTCCTCCGTTACATCCTGATCTTCCTGAACTGACGTATCCCAGCGAGCGGTCGCTCGGGCGACAAGCTCTTTGAAATTGCTCCGTGGTTGAAGATGCTTCGCCAACTCCACACCATCCACCTGAAAACCCGAGCGGATCGAGACCCGCTTGAGCAGACTGGCGGCATAGGGCGGGCAGATCAGGGCTTCGGTCACCAAGCCAAGCACCGTCGCCATAGACAATTGAAGCGGTCCCCGAAGAGACCATAGCGCGAACGCACTGACTCCAACCAACGTGACATGGATCGGCAGGGCACACAGGATTGCCGTGGTGAGCCCACGTTGGGACGTGAGCAATGGTCCCAACACAAAGAGTGTGAGAGCCGAGATCGTACTGACCGTGCGAAGCATCGTCGCCTGCCGCCGGAAAACGAGCAGGTCCCGTTGAGCCATCCGTAAGGCCCTCCGCTCCGACTGAGGAGCGGCTCCCTCGTCTGTCGCCGGACTGTCCCCCCACGGCAGGACAAAGGCCCCCCACCAGGGCCGCAGCGGGTCAAGGAGGTACAGTTCCTTTCCGCCGAGTGTAAACGGCATGATGTGGAGTCGAAACTGCCAAATCCGAGTTCGCTCCTCGCAGAGCAACCGGCTGGGCTCCACTACCTTGACATGATCGAGCAGATAGAGCGCCGCGCACAGCAACCAGATCGTATAGTCGAATGCCACGAGATGATCCCAGAGTGCCATGTTAGGCCTTCCTGCTGAAGAGTTTTCGCACGAGCCCACCCAACACCCCGAGCCCCGCGACAGCCGCGACACCGAGCACCTTGAACAGCGCCTTGCCTGCTCCGCTTTTGGCCACGGCCGCCGCAGCTCCCCCGGCTATGAGCGCCGCGAGCCCGTATTCCGCAACCTTGTCCCCCTGGCGAAACTCCGTGTACCGTTCGCCCGCCGTGAAGGAAAACCCTCGCAGCACCTTCTTGAATTCCGCCGCGTGGCGATCGAGCGCTGCCGGCTGAGAGACCAGCGTGGCAGCCATGACCCCCCGGCGCCCCAACAGCCGCGTGGTGAAGTTCGCCACCTCCCTCGACTCCCCTTCGGGCTGCAGGCGCGTCCCCCACTCCAAGTGTTTGGTCTGGACATCGTACCGTGGTGGAATAAACCAGCCGACCAGGGTCAGTCCCGGGAAGCCGCGCTCTTTCCGCTCCTGATTGCCCACCCGGTTGCCTTCTTGTAATTGTTCCAACAGCGCATCCGGGTCGAGCGTTTCATCGTCTTTGACATACCCACTGGCGTTGAACTGGAACACCGCGAACCAACTGAAGTCCTTCTTCGCCAAGGTCACGGCGCCGGCCTGGGGGAGATTGCCGGTCAGTTCGAGGAAGCGTTGCGTCCCCAACGATTCCAAAAACATGTAGTCCTCGCTGAAGTTCAGAGTTGCCACCCCCGCCAACTGTCCCTTGTCCGGTCCCATCATCCAGGGCAGTGCCTGAACCTGCTCCATCTCATCGCGTTCCTCCTCGGCCTGGGCCAGATCCCACGGCCCCCAGACAAGTCCCAATAGGAGGAACAGGGTCATCCATCCCCGCAACACCCAGTCTCGTGCTTGCTCTTGTTGACATCGCTTCGTCATCGTCATGCTCCTTGTTGAATATAGTTCCGATTCGTTGAACCAGGTTCCGATACCAATCGACCCACAGCCCTCGACCCTGCGCATCCGACCCCAAGGCCGATCGCAAGTCACCAACTTTGACTCTTTGTCGTGGAACGTGTCTGTGAGTTAAGTGAGGGAGGGACAATTTCTTCGAAGAGCGTGGCGGAACTACATACGGGTCATGCGGCCCTCAATTTCCCAGCCTGTATCGCAATGGAAGCCTAAATCCCACTACGTAATTGACAACATTTCTTGCACCTCTGTACAACTCACGCCTGATTGAAAATGGGAACATAGGATGGCTTCAGAACCTGGACGTTCTAGATGCGTGATTCCACAATGGACATCGACAACGGAGGGCACAGATGGACCAGAAATCTTGTACCGCATGCGCCGGTATGGGGCGCGCTATAGTCGCTCGTGGCTCTGGAATGGATTGGGACACTGGAAGTATCTGTGTGACATGCGGCGGCACAGGCTCTGTCACTGACTATGATGCAATCAGACGGAGAGAAAGAGAGAGGGAAAGAGAGGAATCACGCAGACAGGAAGAAGCAAAGAAAGCCGCAAAAGCCACCAAAGCGGCAGCGTCCAATGCAAGCGCGAACCAACGATCTTCCTCGACAACGCAGGACTGGAGTTGGCTGGCCGCGATAGTCACCTTTATTGCCGGCGTTGTCGTTGCAAAAGAGCAGCTCAAAGTGGAGGGTTGGCCGAGTATTGTCATGTCAGGGGTCGTTGCCCTGATCGCAGGACGATACTACAAACCAATTATCGGGATTGCAGTCTTGGGAGGCTTAGTTTGGTTTTTTCTCGTTAGGCCTCACTGATGACAGTAATTCCCCAAAGAACTTTATCATGTATGCCGTGTCCATTCTCCTGGTCCAGGAAGTGGCTGAACAATTGTCACTCATAACTGGGTGTTTAATTATGGAGTATCAGAAAGATGGTAACACTCTTTAAGGTCGCTCCCCTCATATTGTTGGTGCCAACTCTATTAGTTGGCCTACTTGGTTGCCCAGGCCTTGTTGGACAATATGAGCGAGCACTTGATCGGGCACATCGCCAAGCACGGGACATAGTCAAACTTGGTAAATACCCTAGTGACCAAGCCGACTCAGGGATCACCAAGAAGCCATCGAGTACAGATCATCCAGTTACACAGGGGAAAGCACCAATTGTACTCCCCCCTCCTTCGAGAAGCCAGAATGCCACAGTGGCCATTACTACCAAATGTGAGACTGTCCTTAATTGGCTAGGTCAGCTGGAACGGGAATACCCACGTGAGTACGAAGAGAATGTCGGGAACGGGCGCGGCAATCGGGGAAAGGGATGGGCTGAATATAAATATGCGAACCTCTTCCGAGATAAGTACTTTGTCCCTGTCTTCGGAACTCCATACAGTCAACTAGATGACGCAACAAGGTCATCTCTCTACACGCATGTTACGAGCTATGGAACAGGTCAATGCGGATCCGAAAGTGAATACGAGGAGAAGCTACGCCCCTACCAAGATGTTCTATCAACTGCCTTCTCTCCTGAACAAACGTCTTATGCGCACCTTTCTAAAGTCATCGCGGCTATTAACGGCCAAGAGAAACGACTGAACGCAACTTTACAACAAGTTGATCAATTCTCCGCAACAGATGGAAACCTCGCGCAACTACTTGCTGAGCTTCTGCATCCTAGCAATCCTGGAACAGAGCAACCCATTCTTCGAGCGGGGAGCTTATCTGTATGGCCAAGTGAAATTAGTTCCTTCCGCGAGGCGGTTAAGGGGAAGGCACAAGCAATAGCCTCCGAATTACTGCGAACTGTATCGGAGCAAGCGCAGGCGCTAGCCCCATCCTTGGATAATGCGTACATTATTAAGGATAACCTCTCTGCCAAAGCTAACCTGTATGTCAGCGTACTGGACCATTCAGATCAGGCACGAGGTCAGCAGAACGCGATGAAGCAACAACTCGACTCCTTCATCGGTCAGGCTCTTGAAGAAGAGAAGAAGAAGTTAGCCTCAATCCCAAATACATGGGGTGGACTCGATGAAAGCCTGAAGTGGTATACGCGGTTTCACCGAGACTTTGAAGGCTTCGGCGACTCTTTGGCAGTACAAACAGCTCAGGATGATTTCAACAAGAAACGTCAAAGCCTTTTCCAATCTGTCAAGTCGGAATTTCAAGCGAGACTTACTGCTCTCAACCCACCAACCCCTGACAATATGGCAAAGGCCAAGAACCTGCTGCAATCAGTATTCCCGCTTCCACACGATCGAGAACTACCTGCTTATAACGAATACCAGACCAAATATTTCTCGATAATTGCATCTGAGTACCTCAAGCGATTGCGCGCTATCCCCAAGGATCTATCTGGTGCGGCTAAACTTAATGAATGGAAAACCGCCTTTGAAAAGGAGAGTTCAGATTTCCCAAACCCTCAGTTGGTCCAATCAACGGAAAAAGAATGGGATACAAAGCGAACACTAGTATTGAAAACATCGAGGGCAGAGTTTATCAAGAAGCAACAGCTATTTGGAGTCGACCGGAACGGGCTCGAGCAGGCTACGAGACTGCTGGATTCGTTGTTCCCATTCCCTGCTGATCACGACCTTCAAATCTTTAAAGAGTATGAGCAGATTGTTCTCAAACATCCCGCTGCGGCGGGACAGAACCCTTTGTCTTGGTATGACAATCCCCCTTCTCCACTTCTTGTCTCCGGGCTCGATGAACTGAGGATAAACGTGAACGGGGGAATGGTGGGAGCTGAAAAGTCGCTCCTCGCGATACACAGCGGAACCTTTTGGGTCTTTCGTGAATTAGCCGACGACCGTCATGGGTATTTCCCAGATTTTTATGTTACGGGTATGATTTATGGCTTTATTGCTGCATACAGTGAGCAATGTGGCAAGTTTCTTCCTCCAAATGCAAAGACGTTTCAGCACATAAAGACGATTTACACAGGAAGCCATAAGACCCGCAATAAGACCACAGACTACTACAAGGAAGTGTTCGGACTTCTCGTCAGAATGCGTCCTCAATACTACGAGTTGTACTCGCGGGAAGTTTCCCAAACCGGGCATGAGATGGCGAGCGATGGTCTACCGCAGAGAATGCGAATACCAGCTGCATTGATCGCTAGAAATGGATGCCAAAGCGACGCCCTCCGTCACTTTGAAGACAATCTCGTCTTGTTTGCGACGAAAAACTATTCGCCGGTTGAAGCCATAGATGTTTTTGATCCCAAGGAAAGAGCGCTCCCTCAATTGATTGCCTATGCCGATCGGCTCAATCTGGCACATACAGATATCACTCAGGCCATGATGAACGGCCAATTCAATCCCAATTTTCATGATGTCACTAGGGTGTTTTCTGAGCTGGGCATTTCGTGGAATAATGACTCTTTTTTAGAGACTCCCTGGGTGAACCGCTTTGGGAAAATGCCAGAGAAATACCTACCTGGCAAGCCAAATCCTTTGGCATACTTCAGACCCAAGGATGCGATAAAAGACTATAACCCGTCCTACCCTAGAGTAGAATATGAGCAATTACGGCATCAGTTTCTTTCACGTCACCCGGAGCGATACTTCAAGCGCTAAAAAGAGAGGTGGCTCCGCTTGTTTTGACAGTTTCTGCCCGTTCATAAGTGGCGCCTGGTGAATGGCTGACTACGCAGCGGTCTGCGGTGTCGTCAGATCTCAAAACATTGGGGGATTCAACAGGCTATTGCTGAAAACTCCGAATAAATCAGACCTTCCCTAATAGCCCTGGTCAGTCGTCTGACCATCCAGTCCCTGATGCGGTCTGGTTTGGCTGTCAAACATCAGATAGCGCTCCAGCCCCTGATATGCAGCACTGATGATGATCCCGCAGCATGCGACGCCCGAGAATGGATACTGCGAATACAACTCATCAATCCGACGCATGAGCGCCAGCGCCGTCCCGGAGACCAGCTTCGGTTGGTAGTACGCTGTTGAACAAGCCCGCTGTAGCAAACAACTATCACCCCGTTCATTTTACTGTAACGCCTTCAAGTAGTTTTGGCCTTTTCTGGCCCTGACAGCAACCTGACATTCATCGCGATACATCACATCCACAGACCGTTCCTTCACACGAATAACGCGGTACTGTTGCCCTGTCTTCTGGCAAGCAGCAACAGTGGCACGCCCGTATCTCCTCCATCCCTCTTCCGTAAAATAGAACCGGCAGTTTTTATAGAGCTGACGCCTTGGAGAATTCAGCATATTCCACGCCCGTATCACCTCCGACGGGCTACAGGCCATCAGTCCAGACTTTCCGAGATCAGAATTCTGATTGATCAGTTCAATTCGTCTCAACATGGGCGCACCAACTGGCCTTTCAGCGCAGAGGATAAAGTAATGACTCGTCTATCTTCAAGGCATCGTACCGGAGGCTCCCCGCCGTATATCATGTTGCCTTGATCAGCAGGTTCGATCCCAAAGAGTGATCGATAATCATTTGAGGTTCACTTCTTTGTAACAGCACTAGTTCGACACGGTACAGGTCTACTTTGTATTGAATGCTCACACCTCGATCACGTGATCGCCCGGACCACGCGTGTTCTCCAGTCAATCACACCCGATTTCCGTAGGACAGAATCTCGTCACCCTCTCTTTCACAACCATCGAGAGACCAGCCGATGCTCCTCCTGTGTTGTCTCAGATCGGAAGGAGTTTTCGCTGTCAGTTGGAGCCATTCTGTCCGTCCTTTGGCTCGCGCAGATCTCATGTACATCCACCTTGCGGATGAGACAGCACGATCTGAGATCGTGCTGCCTCCGGGCTGCCTATATCCCTTTGATCGACGCCAGTACCGAACCAGGAACCACGTCTTGTGGATCAAGGAAAGTGCGATGCCACCAGGTCCGCAAAGGACGCAACACTGAAAAATTGTGCACCACGCATCCTTCCACCAAGTAGGTATGTTCTCCCGCTGTGTAGAGGTTATAGACCTTTTCCTGTTTCGGAAGCCTCTGAACCGAACGCACTTCTTGCACGTCTGTCGCGAACGCTTCATTCACCATCACCACATGATCTCCCTGCCGGAGTTTTCCGGCCTGAATCCACCCCCGCTGTGTGAGAAACCGGTGCGTCTTGGTGGTAAGAATAGGACTGGTCGACAAGGACAGTTCAATAGACCAGAGCGTTCTAGGAGAATACTCGAGTTTCTTCGTCACCGTTCGTGCCCGTGTTCGCCCTGACCCTGCATCGTAGGACAGGACGGTGTCCCCAACAGTAATGGCTCCCATTTCCTGCCACCCTTGCGGCGTCCGTACACGAGCCGTTGCGGGGAAACACCCGCGCCCTCTCTTGCCGCCTCCTCCCCCACCTGTTTTATTCATGGCATGAGCATGCTGGTTTTCGATCGTTCCTGTGTGAACTCCGATATTGGCCAACATCTGTTCTCTTTCATGATCAACACGCGACATCTGATGCCTCCTTGATAAAGGTTAGTTTGTTAAGGCCTATCCATCTCGATTTTCTGATGTATCCGGTGATTGTCATACCGAACGTCCAATCGAGATCCCCTGTGGAGTTGTACTATTCGAACAACCGGCTTCTCAAGGCTTATAACGGTTGTTCTGAATAATGATTCCCTTCCCCATTTCTGTCGCGGAAACCGGGCCTTAGTTAAGGCCTCAACTGGAAAAATTTGACATCTGGACTGAACAGCAATCCTATCCCCGGCTGCCGTGCCAGGCACACGTACGCTTCCAATGTTGCTCTGTCGTCGGGGAAGGGGGGCAGTTTAGGGGAAGAGTTCACGATTCCACGTACACGGGGTGACGACTGGCACAACGATGCGGACGTTTGGAGAACTCGCACGGTCGAGGAACGTTCTGCCTCGCCTGTTCAGAAAATGCGCGATAGCACTCAGCTCTCACTGAGTATCGGACGAGATACCTGTTGCTTGGAGGAGGTTCTGATGCAGAAGGCCCTTGGTGCGCTCGTTGGTGCTGAGTCTTCAGGGGCTAGCGGAGCGGGTAAGAGGAGATCGATGGCCAAACACTCGGCTCAGCGCACATGCTAAGCCATCTCTTTGCCGCGATATTAGGTCAGCGCGGGTTAGTGAGCACAGGTTACAGCCTCTTGTGAAACCTTGGCGGGCATTCGCGGTGTCGTACGTGAAGTTAGAACCTCCGCTCCTAATCTCTTGAGTCTGCCTTTTTTCGCTCTGGATTCGTTTCTCCGAGAGTCATCAAACGATCCATCCGGCTCAGGACCCATTGCGCGTTGGTTTCGCCTATCTTGGCAGAATCAAACAACTTGACCGGATCGGCTGGCTTGGAGGCTCGCCATCTCCCATCGGGCTCCCTCTGCCAGAGCAGACTGGCCTGCTCCGCGTGTCCTTTTGCGATTCTGATTTCGTCCAGCTCACCGGTTGGATTGGTGTACCCCGTCATCACCACCCCATCCGCTCTCATCCCGACCACCAAATCGAACTGAAAGTCTCCTCGCCGCCCCATTCCCCAGAGTCCGATCGGCACCCGATGACGATCAGCGTCGGTAGCGGCAGACCGGTGGGTGAAATCGATCAGCACCGCGAGGGCCATCGGTTCAGACACAGCAGGACTTCCTTTGACTTGCCGAACTACGGAATAGGGCATCTGCAAGGTATCGATACGAGCATCACCGTCCGCATCGAGGAGATGTGGCGTCAGCAGAGTGGCTTGTGGGTTGCCCATAGTCCACACATCAAATGGGACCCCCTCCGGTCGATCCGGAAGATGCTCCAGAAATGCTCGCACATGTTTGAGCGCGATATGCCATCCATCTGACCCGCCGGGACGATTACCGGGAAGCGCCCTTGTTATTCCAACTAGTTCGCCCTGTGCATTGAGCAACGGCCCCCCTGAATCTCCCTGCCAGCTTTGGACATCGGTAACAATGACAGTAGCCGCAGTCCGGTCAATCCTATGCTCTCGAGTCGTGCCGCTGCTACTTGGCAGCTGGTCTTCTGGATACGTGAAGATCCTTGAGACATTGCCTGCGCGCGGCCACAAGGCCAACCCCTTCTGTTCTGACCCGATGACGTAGCAATCTTCGTCAACTTTGATCTCGTTCCCGAGCTTGAAATAGGGCAGACTTTTTCGACCTGGGGGGAGTTGCTCCAGCTTCAGAAGCGCCAGATCATGGATGGGATCCGCGCGATAGAGAATCCCCTCAAGGGCTGGTTGGGCAGTCAGTGATCCCGCTTTTTGTTGCCCGGTGACCACCTTGACGCGAGCCGTCTCGCCCTCCAGAGCAGCTCGTTGCGCGGCCGTTTGAACGACCTGATAGGATGTCAGGATCCATCCGTCAGGAGAGACGATGGTCCCACTTCCCCATCCTTCCTCCGTCCGAACAATCACGGTGGCTTCTCGCCAATGCCGAAACCGATCTGCTGTGTTGAGAGCAACACCTGGATGGCTTCCGTCAGAACTACGTCCTGTTGACACGTCTTCTACAGATTGATTGTCCTTCCTGGCCATGTTGAATATTGTGGTGTTCTCTACCTCGTTATGTACTGCCGAATAGTCCTTCGAAAGTTGATCTTCCCTCTCAAGGGTGCCACGTGTTTCATGTCGTTCGCGGCCAAGTTCTGCAAAAACATCTTCTGAACGCTTCACCACATCCTGCTTGGCCGCGCCAAGCGTTCCACCAGCCCGTCTGAAGTCTGGCATTGTTGTCGGCAGCGTGGCGCTTGGTGTCGCCCAGGCGGTGAGCTGCTGCGGGTTAAACGGAGAGGTGGAAGGCCATTCCACATGAAAACTCGGTAGTACAGGCAGAGGGGGAACCTCAGGCGGCAGCTGCGATGGAATCAGCTTATAGACGACAGTGGTCGCAAACGCGACAGACGCTGCGGCTGCCAACCACCTACCCTGGTGACTCCACCAGGACTTCGGCCCGGAGGCTGGTTTCTTCTTGTCTTCGAGGTAATGAATGTCTTGATGGCCGGCCTTTTCAGTTGGAGCGGGCGGAGCCTGGTCTGATTTAACCGCTGGCACATCATCGGACATGGGAGTCAGCATCCTTGCCGCGGAAGCGCGCCCTACTCGCTGAATGAGACGAGCCAGTACCTCCTCAGGGATGTCATCAAACGACAACGATCCATCACTCCATGCAGCCAGCACCTCGGCATCTGCCATCTCCTGTTCTCGGCTGGATGCAGGTTGAAGCTTCCGGGCTCGCTCTCGGATAGCACGAAGGGCTTCCTCGTCGTTTCGCTCTTTGGACATGCTCGTTTCCACTACCTCTTAGTCGAGTTTCGCCCTGTCGAGTTAAGCTCCCTTGATCTTGACTGAGAACGGCATTCTTTTCAGTCACTTAGCAAATCAATTGATATCCATGGCGCTCAAGACATCCTCTGACGCTTTCTCGTGCTTTTTTCACATGTTGACTGATGGCCGGTTCGCTCACCCGCAATTGCTCAGCCACGGCCTTGGCTGCCTTTTCCTGCATCCAAATGAGTTCCGCCACGATTTGCTGCCGGGGAGATAGCGCCTGCATGCATTCGTCGAGCCTTCGACGTAACTCCCCCATCATGACCTGTTCCCCAGGGTCCACCTCTACCCCAATCTGCTCACTCAAGGATATACCCGAATTATCTCCATCGTCATACCCCGATCCCTCCCAGGATGCATGTCTCCCTTGGGCCCGAAGATTATCACACGCTATATTCTTACCTACTCTACAGACTAGTGCCGAAATGCAACTCAATCCCACAAAACGCCGACAAGCTTCTGTACTCCAACAATCCTGATAGACCTCTGTCCATGCCTCCTGGGCAATCTCTTCTGGTGCACCAGCGCGATCGCCAAACTGTTTTCTCAGAACTCTAATCACCAGATCTCTGTCCCGTTTGTCGGCAAAGGTATATGCCGCTTCAGCTAGTCCAGGATCGAGTGGTCTGCTCGCCTCAGGCTGCCATTCTTCTCGTTGTTCACAAAGAACAGATAACGCCAACTCATCTAGGCGCATTCGGCCAGATCCTGGATGGCTACGCTTGAGAGGCTCGGTGAGAACACGCCACACTTCTTCCCATGCAGTCTCTAGCGACCACTTATCATCCCGATGTTCACATATCACCCTGGGTGCCCCACGCTCCATGGATCCCTGGTTATCAGGACCGATGTTCCACGCGACGGCCCACGCAATCCGTTCCTGCAGATCTTTTGGAACCGTCAGGCCATCCTGCTCGAGCGTGCGAACGGATCGGGCAAGATCCAGTGCCCCATGAGCCATGATCAGTTTGGATCGCTGTTCCAACGATAACGGGAGTAGTTGCCGGAGGGATAAAGCAGACGCTTCGACAGTCATCATTACTCAGAATATGAACAGCCCATCAGGATCAGCCAGAACGCGCATGTGCGCTGGTTTTGAAGGGAAAGTATAATTTGCCGAGCGCGCCCGTGGCAACCCGGTACCAACGACCACACCAAGGGCCGCCTATATCAGACCCCTCTCCAAGCAACGGGCGTGTCAGCCCGTACCCGGTGGAAGCTGAGTGCTATCGCGCATGCTCTGAACGGGCGACGCAGAACGTTCCTCGACTATGTCGATTTCTCAAAGATTCCGTATTGTTGTGCCAGTCATCACCCCATGTACGTGGAATTGTGAACTCTTCCCCTAAACTGACCACCTTCTCCGACGACAGAGCATCGTAGGGTGCTGATTCATGCTTGGCAAGCCAGTCGTGGACAGGATTGCTACGGGGAGATGGTTCAGTTCAGCTGTTAAATTTCCCCAGTTTGAGCCTTAACTCAGACCTGGTTTCAGCGACAGAAGGGGGAATGATTCCGTACAGCCGTTAGAACCCTTGAGAAACTGATCATTCAAATAGTACAACTCCACCGGAGATCTCGTGTGGATGTTCGGTATGACAAGCACCTGAGAAAGTCAATGCAGATAGGCCTTAATGAACTAACCTTCCTCAAGGAGGCATCAGATGTCGGGTGTTGATGGCCACAGAGAACAGATGTTGGCAGATATTGGAGTTCGCACAGGAACTATCGAAAACGAGATCGCTCATAGGATCAATAATCCAGTTTATACCGGGAACGAATACAAGACAGATCGTCGCAAAGCAGCTGCATCACCAAAGCCTTCTCCCAAGAGCAATTCTACTCCTCAGAGAAAGACTACCAAATCGTCTTCGGGAATGCGTCGCTTGCTAGCTGGTGGGATCTTATTGTTCGTGGTGTAGGAATTGTCCAGATGTCCGTTGAAATTTTCTGAGTGGCTTCCATGGTTGTTTCACGCCGCCTTCTTTGTCGAAGCGGACTGCGGCTCCACCTGCTCCGCCTCAATGGTCGCCAGGACCTGCGCAATCCCTGCAAAGCCTTTCACGCGCTTGAACTGCTGCTCGCAGTAGAGCAACACTGTCCCTAGCCACCGTTGGAGCATCGCGCTCCCTCGTGAACGCTTGATATTCCGCTCACTGTGCCGGACCAGGGCGAACATGCTCTCGATCGGGTTGGTCGACAGCAGCGTCTTGCGGAGCAAGGCGGGGACCTTGAGGCGGTGCACTGTCAACAGCTCCTCGAACGCTTCCCGAAGCGAATCGGCCGCCGACTCGTTCTTGGTCCGCAGCCACGCCTCCAGCTCCAGCAGCATCCGTCTGGCGTCGGCGTAACTGGTTTGCTCCAAAGCCAGCATGAGCCGCCGATGCGCCTCAGTCCGATACGGTTTGGCTAGATGCCGCTGCAGGTTCCGGCTCTTGTGAATGGCACAGCGTTGATGTACCAACTTCTTGCCAAAGCGCTCCCGCAGCGCCTTGCGCAAGCCGCTCCCGCCGTCCGTCACGAAGAGGATCCGCCGAGTAAGCGCCAAGCCGCGCCGCTCCAGATCGCTGAACAGGGAGGCGCAGAGCTCGTGATTCTCGGAAGAGCCTTGCCAAAATCCCAGAGCCATCTTCTGGCCACTCATGTCGACGCCCAACGCGACGAGAAAGGCCTCGCCGCTCCGGTGGATCGTGTCGAGGAACACCGCAAATGGTGTGCAGTCGGCCAGCGAGCGTTCTTGAAATGCCTTCAGCTTTGCGGCCGTCAGCTCCACGAGCTTGCGTGAGACCGTGGAGGAGGACACCCCGAACGCCCCGGCGGCTTCGATCACGGTGTCCGCGTAGCGCTGTGCCGACACGCCTCGGAGAATCTTTGCCAACAGTTCCTCCGAAAATGCCCCCGGCGCACGCATCCGGGCATAGGATTGCAGGGTCAGCTCTCCCTGTGTCACGTGCCGCAAGCGGGGGCGCGTCACCTTGACCTTCTGGTCTCCCAGGAAGATCGAGCCGTCCTCATGCGCCCACTTTTGAAGAGCAGAGTCCGTCGGATGATAGTCCGGTCCCGCGATCTCCTCCCGCTCCATCAGCATGATACTCTCACCCACCATCCGCCCCATCTCTAGCATCACCGCATCCAACGCTTGTTTCCCGGAGTGAATGACACGGACCAGGGTCACCAGCATTCGGTCTTCCCCCGTCATCGCTCGCAATCCTACCAACGCCTGTTTCCGCTGTCTTGTCTCCCGCCTCATCAGTGGCTCCTTTCCTGTGTGCCCATAGAGTATTCCACGGCAGGAGCCCCTCATTCAAAATTCAACGGACTTCAATATAACTCCGTGGTGTATGCTGCCATTACCAATCCATCGGAAAAATCGACAAGTGGTCTTGAACATACAGCTTCTCCCAATCAGGCTTCCGAAAGCACATCAGTCAGGAGCAATAGCGCTGACCAGCTTATCAATAAAAAGGCAGAACATTCGACAGAAAGTGAGACAGATCGCACTGTGCCTCAACCTCAAGAGAAAGCTGCTATTCAATCCCACCCAGCTCAAGATATCAGTAATAAAAAATTCTATGCTTTTGAGAATGGCAATACCTACCAAGGAGACCTCGTTAATGGGAGATATTCTGGCTATGGTATTTTTACAAGACCAGATGGCTATCGATATGAAGGCGATCATGTGAACGGGAGGTTGCATGGGAAAGGTCGCGAGCGCTTTCCTGATGGCTCAACATATGAAGGCGATTTAACTGACGATAAGATAAACGGTTATGGAGTCATGACCTGGGCGAATGGTGATAGATATGAAGGTTACTGGGCTAATAATGAGCCAAATGGCAAAGGCATCCAGACCACGTCGAGTGGCAATAGGTATGAAGGTTATTTTGTCGACCACAAACTCCAGGGGAAGGGCATCGCAATGTTCTCCAATGGCGACAAATTTGAAGGCGCCTTCGTTGATAATGAACTCCATGGCAAAGGCATTCTGACCTACGCAGATGGGCGTAAGTATGAAGGACATTTTGTTAACAGCAAACGCCACGGGAAAGGCTTTGAAGTCTACTCAAATGGCGACAGACATGAGGGTTATCGATATGAAGGTGACTTTGTTAACGATAAACCCCATGGCAATGGAATTTATATCTACGAAACGGGCGCCAAATTGGAAGGCACATTTTCTAATGGTAAGTGCCATGGTAAATGCATCTACACTGCATCAAATGGTGTTAGATATGAAGGAGAGTGGGTCAACGGAGATCATAGTGGGAAGGGCACTTATACTTTTCAGGATGGTACAAGACTAGAGGGTGAATGGAACGTGAATTGTGCTAATGCTGGTCCAGACACATGGGAAAAAGAGTGCGGTCTCGCTCAACAAGCCCGCCCCCAATATCCTTCAGGGTTACAATATGACATCGATCCATAGGTGTCCGGTTAAGGGTTGAACAAAATCAATTGGTTGTCGTCTGCTGGCGGTTCGGTTCGAGGGTCATCGAGCTGCAGGGCGCATGAAAGCTGGGTTTTCTCGAAAACTGAGACCGACAAGATCTGTAGACATGTGTAGTGTGAGGCATTGAGGTGAAGCTCCTTCTTCACGATGGCGATAAGCACATAGGTGGCGATGGCGGACCACACCTGCGTCTTCACCGCGTTCTCGCTGGTGCCCAGAAACTTCTTGATGCGCAGGTGCTGCTTGATCCACTTGAAGAACAGTTCGACCTGCCAGCGC
>Ga0105164_10000175_pt1 | contig 48220 bp, 44 predicted proteins | sample VDWuncwatermetaG_FD_89674 | JGI IMG/M metagenome (GOLD analysis project Ga0105164, IMG submission 89674) | Wastewater microbial communities from Netherlands to study Microbial Dark Matter (Phase II) - VDW unchlorinated drinking water | ecosystem: Environmental > Aquatic > Freshwater > Drinking...
CTGCTCGTCAAGGTCGCGCTGTACCTGGGCCTCATGCTGCTGATCTCGCTGTACGTGTCGCATCGCTTCGCCGGGCCCATCTACCGTTTCGAGAAGTCCTGCCAGTCGCTGTCCACCGGGGACCTGACGCACCGCGTCTCCCTGCGCACCGGCGACGAGCTCATGGAGCTCCAGGAGGAATTCAACGGCATGGCCGCCGCGCTCCAGGCCCTGCTGCAGAAGGACCGCAACCTCGCCCAGCGCCTGTCCGAGCGCATCGAGGAGATCGCCAAGCGCCTGCCGGAGAACGCCGACGCCGCGCGCGAAGACCTCAAGGCGTTCAAGCTCGAGCTGGACCATTTGACCAAGTCTTTCAAGGTGTAACCTGCCCCGACTCCTCGCCGCCGCGCTCGCCCTGACCCTCGCCGGGACGCCGTCCTTCGCGCAAGGACCGGCGCGCCAGGCCGCGGTCGAACGAGTCTATACGCTCGAGGAAACCCTCCGCCTCCTGCGCAACGACCCCAAGCTCCAGTCCGCCGAGCAGGACGTCATCATCGCCAACGCGCGCGTGACCGAGGCGAGGCTCCGCTTCCTGCCCGATATCGGCCTCCAGGCGAGCGCCACGAAGTACGACGCGCGCTACCCCTTCGCCTGTCCCCGGAGTTCCGCAGCCTGCTCCTGTTCCCGGGCGCGCCCAGCGAGAACATCTACTCCGGCCGCGCCTACTTCAACATGGCGCTCTACGAAGGCCAGCGCACGCTGAACACCCTGCGCCTGGCGCAAGCCTCCCAAAAGCAGGCCTTGTCCAACCGCGACTCGGTCAAAATGGACGTGACCCTGCGCGCGAAGGAGGCGTTCTATCGCCTCCTTCTGGCGCAGGAGCGGGCGAGCGTCTTCGAACTCCACCTCAAGAACGTCGAAGCGGCGGCCGCGGCGGGCGACCTCGGGCCGTGGGAGCGCGTCGAGGTCGAAACGGGGCTCGGCCTCGCGCGGGCTCGCGCCGCGGAGGCCCGGCACGCGCTCGACAGCGCGCGCCTGCAGTTCCTCAACACCTTGAGCCTCGAGCTCGACACGCGGTTCCGGGTCGAAGGCGTGCTCGAGACCCGCGCCGCGAAGGCCGAGGTCGAGAAGGCCGTGATCTGGGCGATGGAGCTGCGCCCCGAGCTCCAGTCCCAGACCTACCGCGTGCAGATGGACGCGATCGGCGTGAACCTGGCGATCGGACGCCGCAACCCGACGGTGTTCCTCGCCGGCGACTACGAGCTGACCGCCCACCGCTTTCCGCTCAAGACCAACAACTGGGACGTGACGCTCGGCATCAAGATCCCTTTCGCCTACGACTTCTGGAGCCAGATCAAGCAGAAGAAGGCCGAGCAGCGCCAGGGCGAGCTGGCCCGCGCGGAGCTGCAGGACCGCGTGCGCCTCGAGGTCCGCCAGTCGGCCGAGACCTTGCGGTGGTGGCAGGAGGAATGGCCGCGCCGCGAGAGCCAGTGGAAGCGGGTCTCGACGTTGTACGACGCGGCCGCCGGCCACGCCGCCCCGGCGCTCTCGCGCCTGCGCGCCCGCGACGGCCTCCTCGAGCTGAGGCTCGCCTATCTCTCCGCCGTCACGGAGCACATCCTGGCCCGGGCGCGCTTCGAGCGCTCCGTGGGCCGGGAGCTGCCGCAATGATCCTCCTGCTGGCGCTGCTGCTGGCCGCGCCGGCCGCCGCCGCGCCCGACCTGTCAGCCGAGGCCTTGCTGCGCGACCACCTGTGGCGCGAGGTACGCCAGGCTCCGCCCGGCCGCAGGCCCAAGGTCGGCCTCGTCCTCTCCGCCGGCTCCCTGCGCGGCGTCGCGCACGTCGGCGTGATCCAGGCGCTCGAGGACGCGGGGTTCCCCGTCGACTCGGTCGCGGGGACCTCGATGGGCGCGGTCATGGGTGCGATGTACGCGTCCGGCATGCCGATCAAGAAAATCCGCGAATTCGCCGCGACGATCAACGTCGGCAGCGGCAACGACCTCTCGTCGGCGCGCCTGATCTCGCTGCTGCTCTTCGACAAGCTCCTCTCCTCCGAGAAAACCGAGATCATGCTGCGCAAAGGCCTCGGCGGCATCCGCTTCGACCAGACGCTCAAGCCTTTCGCCTGCGTCTCGATGGACGTATACACCGGCGAGGCGATCATCTTCCGCGACGGCGACGTCGCCAAGGCCGTGCGCGCGAGCATGAACCTGCCCGGCATCTTCAAGCCGCTCGAGTACCGCCATCGCTTCCTCGTCGACGGCGGCGTCGTGGACTACATCCCCGTCGACGCCGCGCGGCTGCTCGGCGCCGAATGGACGATCGCGAGCGTGACCGAAACGGACTACACCACGTCTCGGCCGGAAAACGTGCTCGAGTCCCTCCTCCAGGTCATCGACATCCGCGGGGCCTATCTCTCCCACGAGCAGCGCAAGCAGGCGAACTTCCTCATCGAGCCTCCGGTCGGCGACATCGGCATGTTCGAGGACCACCGCATCGTCGAGGCGATCGAAAAAGGCATCATCACCGCCTCCGCGCGGCTCGAGGCGGCGAAGGAAAGCCTGATCCTCGCCTCGGTCCCGAAGCTGACGGACGGGTGGGGCGTGAAGGCCGCCAAATGAGACCCGTTCTTCTCCTGTCGCTGATGCTGCTCGCGGGCCCGGCCCGAGCCTGGCGCCTGTGGGGAGAGGCTTCGGATAAGAAAATCCGGCCCGTCCAGGAGCTCAACGACGCGCGCAAGCCCCGCGAGGTGCTGGCCGCCCTGACCCCGGATTTCGTGCAGACCCTGCGCGGCACCGACCTGCGCCAGGCCTACATCCTGATGGGCGACAACCTCGACCTGCTCGGGCGCGCGGACGAGGCGCTCGGCGTCTACCAGCTCGGCGTGAAGCTCTTCCCAAAGAACGTCGACCTGCTCACGCGCCAGGGCGACCTGCTGCACCGCACCGGCCTCGACGAGCAGGCCCGGGTCTTCTACATGAAGGCGCTCGTCTACGAGCCCCGGCATTTCGGAGCTCAGCTCGGCCTCGCCGAGATCGACCGCCGCTCCGGCTTCCTCGACCGCTCCGCTTCCCATTACGAGATCGCGCTCGAGACGCTCGACGCCCGCGCGGACATCTGGCGCTCCTACGCCGAGACCTTGCTCGCGCAGCGCGATTGGGCGACCGCGGACCTGGCCCTCGAGCGCGCGGGCGCGCTCGAGCCGAACAATCCCGAGGGCATCGTCTTGACCGCTTTCGCTCGCCGCGCGCGCGGCGACATGACGGGGGCGCTCCTGGCCCTCGACGAAGCCCTGGCTCGCGGCGCGGGCGTCGGCGCGCGCCGCGCCAAGGCCCTTTGGCTCGTCGAGGCGGAACGCCCGGCGGAAGCCCTCGACGAGGCGGCCTTGATCCTCAAGGAATCGCCCGGAGACGCCGCCGCGCTCTGGGCGCGCGCGCGCGCCCAGCTCGCCCTCGGCCGGAGCGCCGAGGCGCTCGCGGAGCTCGCGCCGCTGACGGCCGCGACGCGCCAGGATTTCGCGGCGCGCGCGGCGCGCACCCTGCGCGACAGGCTCTCCTCCAGATGAATATCCGCTTTTGGAAGATGTCCGGCGCGGGCAATGACTTCGTGCTCGTCAATGGCCTTCCCAAAGGCCGATCGGGCGCGGCGCTGGCGCGGACGCTGTGCGACCGGCGCCGGGGAGTGGGCGCGGACGGATTATTGGCGATGTCTCGCAGCGGCAAGAGCGTCCGTCTCGACTATTGGAACGCCGACGGCTCCGCCGCGTTCTGCGGCAACGGCTCGCGCTGCGGAGCCCTGTGGGCGGCGGCACGGGGCTGGGTGAAGGGCAAAGAGTTCGCGCTTAAGACCAACCGCGGGCCTTTGACGGCGCGGTTGACGGGCGAAGGGCGGGCGGAAATCTCCATGCCGGCGCCGAAGAATCTGCGCCTGGGCGTCAACGTCAAAACGAAAGGGCGCTCGCTCCAGGCGCATTACGTCGACACCGGGGTTCCTCATGCCGTCGTCTTCGTCCCCGATATCGAAAAAATAGACGCCGAAGGCGTCGGACGGGCGCTTCGGTTCCATAAGATTTTCGGGCGCGCGGGCGCCAACGTCAATTTCGTCGAATTGAAAAGCAATTCGCTGGCCGTCCGCACGTATGAGCGCGGCGTCGAGGCCGAAACGCTCGCCTGCGGCACCGGCGTCGTCGCGTCCGCGTTCGTGGCCCGCATCCTGGGGTTCAGCGGCTCCCCGGTTCGCGTCGCGGTCCGCGGAGGCGACACCCTGTCCGTGTCGTTCGACAACGGCCCCCGTCTGGAAGGCCCGGGCCGCGTCGTTTTTTCAGGAGAGGTTCGCCTATGAAGCTCGAAGGTTCTTATGTCGCCCTCGTCACCCCGTTCGACGCCGAGGGACGCCTCGACGAGGACGCCTACCGCCATCTGATCCGCCTGCAGATCAAGGGCGGCAGCCAAGGCCTCATCCCCTGCGGCTCGACGGGCGAAGCCGCAACCTTGATGCACGAGGAGTACCGCCGCGCCATCGAGATCGCCTGCGACGAGTCCCGCGGCGAGGTTCCCGTCATCGCGGGCGTGGGCACGAACGCGACCTGGAAGGCCGTCGAGTCCGCGCGCGAGGCCGAGAGCCTGGGCGCCGACGCGCTCCTCCTGCTCGCCCCCTATTACAACAAGCCGACGCAGGAGGGCATCTATCAGCACTTCCGCGCGGTCGCGCGCGAGTCCCGCCTGCCCATCGTCGCGTACAACATCCCCGGACGCACGGGCGTCAACATCGCGCCTAAGACGATGGCGCGCATCGCCAAAGACATGCCGGCGGTGATCGCCGTCAAGGAGGCGGCGGGCTCGCTCGATCAGGTCTCGGAAATCCTGGCGCTGACGAAGCCCGGCTTCACCGTCCTCTCCGGCGACGACTCGCTGACGTTGCCGATGATGTCCGTCGGCGCGCGCGGCGTCATTTCGGTCGTCGCCAATATCGCGCCGCGTGCGACCCAGGCGCTCTGCGAAGCCTTCCTCAAAGGTGATATAAAGAAGGCCAAGGCTTTGCACCTCAAGCTTTTTCCCTTGATCAAATCTCTCTTCATAGAAACGAACCCCATCCCGGTCAAGGCCGCGCTCTCCATGATGGGCTTGTGCCGTCCCGAACCGCGCCTGCCGCTGACCCCTCTGACGACCGAAAATAGACCCGCGCTGAAGAAGGCGCTCAAGGAGTTCAACCTGCTATGACCACCGCCGACGCCGCCTTCCCCGTCCCCGCCGCGAAGACCGCGACCTTCCCCTCACAGATCAAGTACATCGTGGGCAACGAGGCCTGCGAGCGCTTCAGCTACTACGGCATGCGCGCCATCCTCACCGTGTTCATGGTCTCCCAGCTCGCGATGCCCAAGCACGAGGCCACCGCGGTCTACCACTGGTTCGTCTCGGCCTGCTACTTCACGCCGCTGCTCGGCGCGTACCTCTCCGACCGGTTCTGGGGCAAATACCGCACGATCATGACGCTCTCGATCGTGTACTGCTTGGGCCACCTCGTCATGTCCATGTTCGAGACGAAGACCGGCATCTATGTGGGCCTCGGGCTGATCGCCCTCGGCGCGGGCGGCATTAAGCCCTGCGTCTCCGCCCACGTCGGCGACCAGTTCACCGACAAGAACAAGGAGCTGGTCCCGAAGATCTTCGAGATCTTCTACTTCGCGATCAACTTCGGCTCGTTCTTCTCGACCCTGCTCACACCGTGGATCCTCGTCAAGTACGGCTCCGCGTGGGCGTTCGGCATCCCCGGCATCCTGATGGCGCTGGCGACCTTCGTCTTCTGGCTCGGTCGCAAGGAGTTCGTCAACGTGCCGCCGACAGGCAAGACCGGCAAGGCCGGCTTCCTCTCGATCATGATCGCGGCCTTAAACGGCACGCGCAAACCCGGCGGCGACTTCCTGTCCGCCGCCGAAAGCAAGTACGCCCCCGACGAGGTCGAGGGCGCGCGCGCCGCGCTCGGCATCTTCAAGGTGTTCGCCTCCGTGTCGGTCTTCTGGGCGCTGTTCGACCAGCACGGCTCATCGTGGGTGCTCCAGGCCCAGCAGATGAACCTGAACTTCCTGGGCATCCAGTTCGAGGCCTCGCAGATCTCGGCCCTGAACCCGATCATGGTCATGGCGCTGATTCCGATCTTCGCGAAGGGCGTCTACCCCTTCATTGAAAATACCTTCAACTACAAGATGACGCCGCTGCGGCGCATGTCGGGCGGAATGCTCATCACGGCGAGCTCGTTCGTCGCCGCGGCGCTCATCCAGGTCGCCATCGACCGGGGCGGCGTGCCGTCGATCGGCTGGCAGTTCATCCCCTACCTGCTGATCACGGTCGCCGAGATCATGGTCTCGATCACCGGCCTCGAGTTCGCGTACACGCAGGCCCCGCGCTCGATGAAGAGCACGATCATGAGCTTCTTCTTCCTGACCGTGTTCGCCGGCAACGTGCTGACCGCCTACGTCTCGGCGATCAACAAGTTCCAGGGCGCGGCGTTCTTCTGGTTCTTCGCGATCCTGATGGCCGCCTTCTCCGGCGTCTTCATCTGGACCGCGTCGCGCTACAAGGTCCGCGAGTACCTCGAGGACGGCTCCGCCCCCGTCGGACATTAACGAATGCCCGAAATCCGGAAAGCCTCGTCGATCAAGAGCGACGTCCTGCGCCGCTTTTACGACGAGGCTTTTCCGGAACGGGCCGCCTTTCTCGTCGAACACTGGGAGTGGCTGTACCGCTCCGGCCGCTTTCCCGGCATCGACTCCCTCGTCCTCGTCGAGGGTGAGCGCGTCGTCGGCCACGCCGGCGTCATCCCGGTCAAGCTTCGGCGCGGCGGGCAAGAGGCGACGGCGATCTGGTTCGTCGACTTCTCGATCCTGCCTGAGTTCCAGGGCAAGGGCGCCGGCAAGGCCCTGACCGAGGCCTGGATGGCGATGTGCCCGGACCGGGTTACCTTCTGCAACGAGCGCTCGATCCGCGTGTTCCTCAAGCTCGGCTGGTCCCAGCGCTCGGACGCCAGCGTGCTGAGCCTGCCCCTCGAGCTCTCCGGGCCGATGGCGCGCTTCGGGCTCCTCGGCTCGCTCGCCGGAAGCGTCCTGGGCCTTCCCTGGCGCGCGACGCGGCGCGTCCTCACGGCGGGCGCTCCGGCGCTCGAGGTCAAGCCGCTTCCCGTCGACGCGGGCGGCCTCGCCGAGCTGCTCGACGATCCGGCCGCGGCCGGGACGCGCGTCGTGCGCGACGCCGATTGGTGCAAGTGGCGCCTGCTCGAGAACCCGCGCCGCGCCGAGCACGTCCTCGCCTCGGCGGGCGGGGTCAGCGCGGTGTTCCGATTGTTCACCAGCCGCGGCCGTCGCCGGGCTCACCTGCTCTGCATCGGTCCCGGCCCCGCCGCCGCCCGCAAGGCCATGGCGAAGGCCTTCCTGCGCTGGGCGCTCGACCAAGGCGCCGACGACGCCTGGGCCGCGGCCAGCGACGGCGCCGAGACCGAAGCCTGCGCGCCGTTCTTCAAACGCCGCCACCCGTTGCGCTTCGCCTGGCACAGCGACGATGAGGCGGCGCGCAAGGCTCTGGCCGAGCCGATGCCGACACAGGGCATCGACAGCGACCACGACCTGATGTTCCCATGAAAGCGCTGTTTTTAAAGACCGCGCTGTCGCTCGGCCTCGATGGGCCCCTGCGCTGGCTGCGGCGCCGCCAAGCCGTCGTCCTGATGTACCACGGCTTCACCGACCGCCCGTCCGACGGAATCGTCAATTATCAGGGCAACCGGCTTCAGCAGTCGGCGTTTCGCCGTCAGCTCGCCTTTCTAAAAGAAAACTGCAACGTTGTCTCCCTGCGCCAGATCGTCGCCTCCCTTTCCGGCGGCCCCGCGCTCCCGGACTATGCCGTGGCGCTGAGCATCGACGACGGCTACGAGTCGGTCTACACGCTCGGCTTCCCCGCCCTGAGAGAAGCCAAGGTCCCCGCGACTTTGTTCGTCGCGACCCAGTTCGTCGACGAGCGCGTCCCGCTGTGGCCCGATCGTCTCGAGTACGCCTTCGCGGGGGCCGCCGGCGATCCGACCGCCCGGCGCGCGCGCTTGAAAGCGCTCCAGGTCCAGGCGAAGGACATGCTGCCCTCCGAGCGCGAGGAGCTGATCGCCCCCGTCGAGGCCGAGCTCGGGCGGCGCCTGAGGCTCGACGACAGCGCCCCCGAGAACTACCGGCCGCTGACCTGGGCGCAGTGCCGCGAGATGGCCGAGTCCGGGCTCATGGAGATCGGCAGCCACACCCACACCCACACGATCGCCACCTTGCTCGGCGAGGAGGGCGCCGCCGCCGAGCTTACGCTCTCCAAGCGCATCGTCGAGCAGAATCTGGCCAAGCCATGCGACCTGTTCTGCTACCCCAACGGCGACTACGACGACTTCAGCCCAGTGACGGCGCGCCTGCTCAAGGAGGCCGGCTTCCGCTGCGGCCTCACCACGGTCGCCGGCTTCGTGAAGCCCGGCTCGAATCCCTACACGATGCTCCGCTTCGGCACCGATGACCGGGATTCCTTCGAGAAGTTCCGCATGACCTTCAGCCTCGGCCGCAACCTCCTCCAAGGCGCCCGCCGCCGCCTCGCCTAGTTCTTTTCGAGGATCCAGCGGGCCGCGGACAGGATGTCGCGGCGAACGGCGTGAGGCTTCGCTTGATACGCCTTGTCGCGCCCGCCCTTGCCCGTGCGCACGAGGATGGCCGTGCACCCAGCGCGCAGCGCGCACTCGGTGTCCGAGGTCTTGTCGCCGATCATGAACGAAGCATTTAGGTCGAGGCCGAACTTGCGCTTCGCGGCGAGAAGCATGCCCGTGCCGGGCTTGCGCCACGGATGGCCGCTATTGGGGCCGTGCGGCGAGACGTAAACCGCGTCCCAACGCCCGCCGCCCTTGGCCAGGCGGCGCTTGAGCTCGGCGTGAATGCGGCGCACCATCCCCAGCGTAAAATAGCCGCGGGCGACGCCCGACTGGTTGGTGACGATGACGATCTTAAAACCCGCCGCGCGCAGCAGCTTCAGGGCCCGGGCCGAGTTTTTATAGACCTCGAGGCCCTCGACCGAATCCAGATGATCCGCGTCGCGTATGAGCACCCCGTCGCGATCCACGAACACGGCGCGCGCGCGCTTTTTCACGAGTGAATTTTAGCTTATTGCCGTGCGAAGGCCGTGGCCCAGTCGAGGGCGCGCAGCCAGGCGCGGCGAAGGCGCTCGAGGGCGGTCATGTGCGCGGGCCGCACGCCGAGATGGCGGAGAACCGCGCGCTGAACCGCGGGCGTGACCTCCGCCGGAAGCGAGCCCGAGCCCATGAAGGTCGTGCCGCCGTCCGCGCCTAGAAAGAATGTGTAGCCGCCGAGCTTCAAGCGATCGAGGCCGGGCGGCAGGGCATCGCGGTGACCGCTGATTCCCTGGGAGCCGAGCGTAAAGGCGTTGAGCACGCGCGCCGTGCGCGTCTCGAAGATGCCGACCACCGGGCGATCGTCGGGATAAGAGACCGACTTGAGCACCTCCGACGCGCCGAATGCGCGCGTGTCCACGAGGCTCTCGCCCAGGCGAACAAACGGGGTGCCGGGAACCTCCAGCCAGGGCCGCAGCGGCCCTCCGCCGTCGAAGGACACGGCGGCAGCGCCCAAGGAGGCCGCTCCCGCCAAAGCGGCGGGCGCGGCGCGAACGGGCGGCGATTCGCCTACGGCGAATCGGACGCGCGCGGAGGCGGGCCCCGCCAGAAGCAGGAAGACGAGCCAGGACTTCACGAGACCAGTATGCGGGGAAGACCGGCGTCCCGGAAGGGTCGAAGGGCCTAACGAGGATAGGCAATTCGCTAAAATAAGGCGTGGAGTATAATGAGAAGATGATCGCGGCGAAGGCGAGGATGCTCGAGCGCTTTAGGAAGGATAAGGCGGCGCGGGCGGAGTCGCGGAGCAAGAGCCGGCTGCCGCCGGGGCAGACGTGGAGCAAGGGGTTTCCGGTGCTCGATCTCGGGGTGCATCCCCCCTTCGACGAAGCGACGTGGGGCTTCAAGGTTTGGGGCGAGGTGGAGAACCCGATTTCTCTCGGCTGGAAGGAGTTCCTGGCGCTGCCGAAGACGGAGGCGGTGAGCGATTTTCACTGCGTGACGACGTGGTCGAAGATGGACGCCCGCTGGGGCGGCGTGCTGATGAGCGACCTGCTCGCGCTCGTGCGCCCGAAGCCAGCGGCCGGCTTCGTGATTCAACATTGCGCCGAGGAGTACACGACCAACACCTCCTTGCTCGAGGCCTCCGAGCCGGACGCGATACTGGCCTACGAGCTCGACGGGGCGCCGCTGCCTCTGGAGCACGGCGGGCCGATGCGCATGGTGATCCCCTCCCTTTACGCGTGGAAGTCGGGGAAGTTCCTGCGCGGCCTGGAGTTTTCCGCTGCCGACAAGCCGGGGTTTTGGGAGACGCGCGGCTACCACAACCGCGCCGATCCGTGGCTTGAAGAGCGCCACGAAAGGTAGAATGGAAGCGTGAAGAAAATCCTTCAGAAGGCCAGGCTGAAGATCGTCGAAACGGCGTTTTCCGCCCGCGCCGCGCTGACCAAGCAACCCGAGGTGAACCCGATGCAAGCCGAAAAGACGAAGGGCCGCATCTACGATTTCGAGATGGCGGGCAACGACGGCAAGCCGGTCAAGCTCGCGAAGTACAAGGGCCACCCGCTGCTGATCGTCAACACCGCGTCGCTGTGCGGCTTCACCCCGCAGTACAAGGACCTCGAGGCGCTGTTTCAGACGTACAAGGACAAGGGCCTGCGCATCGCCGCGTTCCCCGCCAACGAGTTCGGCGCCCAGGAGCCCGGCTCGGACGCCGAGATCAAGAGCTTCTGCCTGACGAAGTATGCCTTGTCGTTCGACCTGTTCGCGAAGATCGCCGTGAAGGGTCCGTCCATCCATCCGCTGTACAAATACCTGACGACGGAGTCGGGCTACAACGGGGATATTCCTTGGAACTTCTCCAAGTTCCTCGCCGACAAGGACGGCCAGATCGTCGCGCGCTTCGGCCCCGAAGCAAATCCCGTGGGGAAGGAAATCACGGGGAAGATCGAAGCTCTACTGGCCTAATAGCGTCTAGGCCGGCCGCAAGCGGCCGGCACAGAAGCGGCTGCGGAAATCCTTGTAGCTTCTAGACGATCGTCGGCTGAGGCAGGGGCAGGATGAACTTCCCCTTGAAGCCCTTGGCCTTGAAGCGCGGCAGGATTTCCTTCTGGATGTGCCAGGAGAGCAGCAGGCCGTACTCCGGAGCGCCCTCGCGAAACAGCATCTCCTGGTCGACGACCTTGATGTGCGTCCCGGGAGAGTAGCGGCCGATCTTGAGCGTGCTCATCTCGGTGATGCAGTCGAGGGTTTCAGGTCCGATGCCGCAGTAGTTGAGCAAGGTGACCGCGCGGGCGGGGAAGGTCAGGCCCGCGATGCGGCTTCCCTTTGCGCGGATGTCCTTGAGGAACTTCACGAAGGCGGTTTTGTGCTCCGCAACCTTCTTGGCGAACGCGACGTAGGTGTCGGTGTTCTCAAGGCCCGCCGCCTTCTCGGCGGCGAGCAGCTCGCCCACGATCTTCGCGACGGGGTGCGCGCCCTTCTTGCCCGCGAACACGCGAATCGAGCCGCTGTGCGTGGGGATGCGCACGACGTCGAAGACCTCGAGGCCGTGCTTGGCGAAGAGGTACACGAGGGTGCGCACCGTGTAGTAGCGCGAGTGCTCGTGGTAGATGAAGTCGTACTGCAGGTCGTTGATGAGGTCGAGCGCGTAGTGCGACTCGGTGACGAAGACGCCGTCGTCGGTCAGCAGGTCGCGCACGCCGCGCACGAAGGAGTCGAGGTTGGAGACGTGGGCGAAGGTGTTGAGCGACGCCATGAGCTTGGCCTTTCCGTGCTCCTTGGCCATCTTGGCGGCGAGACCCTCATTGAAGAATTCGCGCAGCGTGGGGATGCCCTTGTCGATGGCGATCTGGGAGACGTCGGAGGGGTCGACACCCAGAACCTTGACCTTATGGGGCAGGTAGGCCTCGAGCAAAGCGCCGTCGTTCGAGCCGAGCTCGACGACCAGGTCGCCGGCCCCCAGCTTGAACTTGGCGGCGGTGGCCGCGGCCAGTTCCTTTAAGTGCTCTTTGAAGCTCGAGGACAGGGCCGCGATGTGGTGGTAGTCGTCGCCGAAGAGGATGTCCTGGTCCACGGGATGGCCCAGCTGAATGAGGCCGCACGTGGGGCAGTAGTGGACGTCGAGCTTGAAGCGTTTCTCGTCCTTGAGCTGGCCTTCGCGCGGGAAGATGCACGCGGGATGCTCGCCGAGGTCGAGGAATTTAAAGAGCTTGTCGTCGTCGCAAATTTGGCAGCGCATGAGCCTCCGAAGATGACTTCAGTTTAAAGGGATGATCTTGCCCGTGCGCGAAGATTCGTAGGCCGCCTCGATGATCTTCAGCGTCTCGAGCCCGTCGGCGAGACCGGTGGTCGGCTCCGAGCGGTCCTGGATGCATTTCAGGAAATGGCGGATTTCCAGGTCGAGGGGCTCCTGAAATTCCATCTTCTGATGGACCACCCCGCCGTCGTAAGCCTCGATGCGCGCGCCGCCGTGGACGTGCCGCTTGCGATGGATGTCGAGCTGTTGATTGAGCAGGTCGACGAACACCGAGCCCTGCGTGCCGACGATGTCGAAGGTCCGGTATTTGCCCGGGGTGAAATAGTCCGACTCGATGAGCGCGAACTCCTCGCCGTAGTCGAGGCGGATCAGGCAGTGGTCGTCGAGCTTGGTGCCGAGCATGTGGTCCGTCTTGGCCCACACCGACTTGGGCGTCTTGCCCAGGAACTGGTTGGCCATGTAGAGGAAGTGGATCGCGGTCGTGGCCAGGACGCCGGCGTCGTGCTCCGGGAAGCGGAAGCCCATGAAGCGGCCGCGCAGGAAGCGGATCTTGCCCAGCTCCTTGTCGACGAGCAGCTTCTTGACGTAGTCGGCGGCGGGGTTGTAGCGGAAGAGATGGCCGACCATCAGGATGTTCTTGGACTTGCGCTGCAGCTTCTCGAGCTCGCGCGCCTCCGCCAAAGTCTCGGTGATCGGCTTTTCGACCATGACGTCCTTGCCGGCCGCCAGGGCCTTTTTGACGACGGAAAAGTGGTTGTAGGTCGGGACGACGACGTCGACGGCGTCCGCGAGCTTAAGACCGGAGTCGTCGGAGAAGGTCTTCACCCCGAACTCCCGGGCGACTTCCTTCAGGCGCTGCTGGTCGGCGTCCTGGACGCCCACGAGCCGGCACAGGCCCTCGGACTGCAGGCGCACCCAGACCCGGAGGTGGTTCATGCCCCAGCGGCCGACGCCGACGAGGAGGATGGCGGGAGGATTTTTGGGTGGCATGGTCGTTTTTGGGCCGCGAAACGAGCCGTACTATACCATCCGGCCCCCGCCCCGTCAATCTGCTATCCTTGACGCCGTGGACGCCCCCCTTTTCACCGTGGTGATGCCGACCCGCAACCGGGCCTCCATGCTGCCCACGGCCCTGCGCAGCCTGCAATGGCAGACCTGCGGGGATTTTGAGTGCATCGTGATGGACGACGGCTCGAAAGACGCCACCCAGGACGTCTTTAAGCGCTTTTCGGACGATAAGCGCTTCATCTGGCACCGTTTCGAGGAGCGCGGCGTGTCCGTCTGCCGGAACTTCGCCCTGAAGGAGGCTCGCGGCCGCTTCATCACCTTCCTCGATGACGACGACATCTGGCTGCCGACACGCCTGGAGCGGTTCCGGGACGCGGCCAAGGAGCGCCCCAACGTCAAATTCTGGTTTTCCAACGCCTACGTCTGGCGCTACGACCGGATCATCGGGCGCATGTTCGATCCCCACCGGATCATCCCCGAGGGCCGTTTGTCCGGCTACTACGCCATCGGCGACCGCTATCTGCCCTACGTGACCACGAACCTCTCCATCGCCCGGGAGGCCTTCGAGAAGGTCGGCCCCTTCCACGAGGGGATTCCGATTCTGTCGGACACCGATATGTGCGTGCGCATCTTGGATGCCGGCTTCGAGGCCGGGGTCCTGCCCGAGCCGCTCGCCGTGCGCCGCCTGCACGACGCGCAGGTCACCAAGGATCACGCAAAGGCCTATGAAGAAAGCGCTGTGGTCCTCAAGAACGCGCAGATCTCGGACGAATTGAGGGAGGCTCTGCGGCGGGACATCGTCTTCGAGATCGGCGGCTACCTGGTCAAGAATCTCGAGGGCCGCAAGATGCAGGCGTTCCTGCGCCGCGCGGACATCGAGCCCGACTTGAGGTATTGGCGCCTCTACGCCCAGGGGTTCCTGCCGCGGCCCGTCCTGGACCTGCTGTACCGGGCCCGCAAGCTCTACCTCGAATGGCGCTACCAGCCTTGCCTGGCCGGCGCGGAGTTCCGCGCGGTCGACGCTTTAGTCCGGCCGCTCCTGTAGCCCCTACTTCTTCGGGACGACGAGCCAGCCCGTTGGGACCGGCATGCCGGGGACGACCTTCTCGGCGGGGTCCACCTTCACGGGCTTGAGAATTCCGTCCGCCTGAGCGCGGCGGTAGGTGACCTCGAGGTTCTTCTTGGCCATGTCGAAGGTCGGCTCGTAGGAGAGCGCGGTCCGGTAGGCCTTTTCGGCCTCGGCGAAGCGGCTGTCCATGAACAGGGCGTTGGCGAGGCTCGTGTAGGCCTCGGCGGACTCCCGCGGGCGGGACGCCCCGACATGCTGGTGAACCCACTGATCGCCCAGCAGCGTGTAGGGCTGGTAGGACAGAATGGTGTTGCGCAGCCAAGGCTTGACCAGCAGGGACTGATCCGCCGAGCACGCCTCCGCGTCGATGTAGGCCTGATAGGTCTTCGCGGCCAGGTCGTGCTGCTTGCGGATCATGTAGATCTGCGCCATGCGGTAGTAGTTCGGCGCGAAGACGGGGTCGATCTGGCGGTAGAGCTTGAAGCGGATCAGCGCGCGGTCGAGGTAGATCGCCGCCTCGTCGGGACGGCCGTTGTTGCTCGCCCACTCGGCGCGGCGCAGGTGCAGGTTGCCGATCTGGTGATGCATCTGCACGTAGTTCGGCGCGAGCTTGCGGACCTCCTCGTACCAGTACATCGCGCGCTCGTAGTCGTCGCGCGGGACGTTGTTGGTGTCCCCCCAATTGGGGAGATACGCCTTCGTCATGTTGAAGCGGTCGTTGAAGACGTTGCCGAGGAAGTACTTCGACATCACGAAGTCGGGGTTGAGCTTGTTGACGATCAGGTAGTTGCCGACGGCCGGCTCCCACTGGCGCTCCTTGGAGAAGTAAATCGCGACGTTGTGGTGAATATCGGCCTTGAAGTAGCCCCAGAACTGATACAGGGGAGAGAGCATCGCGAGCACCAGAAGCGGCACCACCGGATTATCCGAGAGCAGGCACAGGCGGATCATCTTCCAGCCGAGCCACAGCATGCAGCCGGCGAAGACGCTCCAGGCGAGCCACCACTGCAGGAGCTCGCCGCCGCCGGGCACGCGCGCGAGCGGGCCCTGGAGCATGGCGAACTCGCCGAACATGCCGCCGAAGGGAACTTGCTTGAGCTGCGCCCAGCCCTTGAAGAAGGCGTAGTAGATCACGCCGCCGGCCGCGGCGAGGCGCAGCGGCCAGATCAGCATCTCGGAGACGGTCCGCCAGGCGGACGAGTCGTCGGGTCCCGCGGGCACCTCCGCCGGGCGGGGGTGAAGCTCGTACAGCGCCCGGCCGCGCGCCAAGTTGACGATGAAGCCCGAGAGGAGGCCGAGATAGACGCCCGACGAGACGAAGCGCAGGCTCACGTCGAAGCAGTTGTGGCCGAGCATGCCCATGAAGGAGATGATCACGCCGATCAGGTCGAAGGCGCGGGGCGGCGGACGGCCGTCCTTGAGCATGGAGGGCATGGTCAGCTGACCGAGAGAGCGGAAGCCCACGACGAGCGTGCTGTAGACGAGCCAGATGAAGATGCCGAAGCCGAGGATGCCGTGGTCGAAGAACTGCTCCAGGTATTCGTTCTCGGCGTGGTCGGTCTCGGTGTTGTGCTTTCCCTCGATATGGAAAATGGCGGGACGGCGGAAGGCGGGGTAGAGCGGAGGGAAGGAGCCCACGCCCGAGCCGGTCCAGGGCTTGGTCGTGATCATCTCCCAGGTCGCTTCCCAGGTGAACAACCGGAAATTGATCGAGACGACGCGGCCGGTCAGGTCCTTGGCCGTGTAGCCGACGAAGGCGAGCACGAGGCCGCCGACCAAGCCCAGCATGCGCTTGCGGTAGGGCCTCGTCTGGTCCGGGAAAAACACGAGGGCGATCAGGCCGAACAGGAAGCAGACAAGCGCGAAGCCGAGCCACGCGCCCTTGGTGCCGGTCATGACGAGGCTCAGCAGGAGCAACGCGATCAGGACGATCAGGCTCCAGCGCTTCGTCTTGAACCACTGCGTGACGAGGATCGGGAACATGATGACGAGGAAGTCGCCGTAGAAGTTCGGGTTGCCGTAGGTCGAGAACACGCGGTCGCCGAACGCGCCGCGCCAGACGAACGGGTCGATGCCCTTGCCCACGCCGCGCGGGAAGGCGTGGAAGTCCACGATCTGCAGCGCCCCGTAGCCGATCGCGATCCAGGCGGTCCAGATCAGGACCTTGAAGAGGCGCGCGATGGCGGCCTCGTCGAACTCGTAGATCGTGATCAGGGCCGCGATCATGTAGAAGGTCTGGCGCAGGAAGAAGTCCGTGCTCGACATGTGGTACGGCGCCTTCAGGTAGGAGAACACGCCCCAGAACAGGTAGGCGAGGAAGGGCGAGAGGCAGACGAGGTCCTCCCGATTGAGGGCGTGGCGGCCGGCCAGAGCCAGACGCACGAGCCACATCGTCAGCAGGCCGAGGCCGCCCATCTGCATCATCGAGATCTTGACCTGCGCGGAGTCGTAGGTGCGCAGGAAGAACAACGAGGAGATCAGCAGGTAAAGGATCGGGAGCCAGGCGACGACCGCCTTGTGGGCGTAGGTCTCCGCCTCGGTCCGCTGGTCTTTGTGCAGGTCAGCCATGGGCCGGTGATTCTACCTTTTCGCCGACCGCGGCGGTTACGGCGCGGCCCAGGCGCATCTCGCGCAGGAGCGTCTTGACGAAGACCACGCCGGTGGGCCAGGACTCGGCCGTGCTCTGGCCGCCGAGGCGCGGATATTCGTGCGTCGGCATTTCGCCGATCACGAAGCCCAGCTTCATCATGCGGATCGACATCTGGTACTCGATCGGGAAGCCGTCGGCGTCGCAGGCGCAGCGCCTCAAGGATTCCGCGCGGACCGAGCGGAACCCGTTGATCGTGTCCTCGACGTACGGGCCGCGGTTCCAGAGCAGGTTGGCGGCCAGGGTGAAGAGCTGGTTGACCCACTTGCGCGGGCGGAACCAGTGGACGTCCTCCTCGTTGTAGGCGCCCTTCATCATGCGCGAGGCGACGACGAGATCCTGGCCCTCGGCCTCGATCTTCTCGAATATTTTTGGGATGTCGTCGGGGTCCTCGTTGCCGTCGGGGCTGTAGTAGCAGATCGTCTCGGCGTCGGTGAGCTCAAGCGCGAGGCGGAAGGCGACGCCGCGCCCGCGGCGGGGCTGGGTGACGACCTTTATGCCCTTGGACTGGAGGTACTCGACCGTGCCGTCCTTGGAGCCGCCGTCGATGGCGAGGACCTCGTCGGCGGCGGACAGCGGCAGGCGGTCGAAGATCTTGGGCAGGGCCTCGATCTCGTTGAAGGTCAGCAGGACTAAAAGCCGCTTGCCTCTCACTGGAGGTTCTCCCGGTACCAGGCGATCGTGCGGCGCAGGCCTTCATCGAGCGATATCTTCGCCGTAAAGCCCAAGACCCGCCGCGCTTTCTTCGTGTCGCATGCCCGGCGCGGCTGCCCCGACGGCTTCGAGGGGTCGAAGATCAGCTTTGTTCTTTCCGCCCCCGCGGCGCGCAGGACGGCCTTCGCCAAATCCTTGATCGACACCTCGTCCGACGAGCCGATGTTGACGGGATCCGCCTTGGGATACTTCTCCGCCACGTCGAGAATTCCCCGCGCGAAATCATCGACGTATAAAAACGCGCGCGTCGACTTGCCGTCGCCCCAGACCTTGAGCGGGCTCTCCCCCTCGCAGACGCGGCGGACCAAGGCCGCGATGACGTGGGACGTCGCGGGATCGTAGTGGTCGCGGGGGCCGTAGGCGTTGTACGGGCGCACGATGGCGACGCTCATGCCGAATTCCTCGGCGTAGGCGCGCCCCAGGTACTCGCCCATGCGCTTGGACCAGCCGTAGCCGCGGTTGGTCAGCTCGGGCTCGTCGCGAAAGCCCTCGGACTCCGGCGTGGGGATCTTGCACAGGCGCGGGTAGACGCAGGCCGTGCTCACCACCAGGAAGCGCGCGACCCCCTCGAGCCGCGCCGCCTCGAGCACGTTGATCTGAAGCGTCATGTTGTCGCGGAACAGGCTCGCGGGATGCGTGCTGTTGTAGCCCACCCCCCCGACGACGGCGGCGAGGTTGAGCACGACGTCCTGGCCCTTGCAGGCGCGGCGGCAGAAGCGCGGGTCGCGCAGGTCGCCCTTGATCGTGCGCAGATACGGGTTGCGCGAAACCTCGGACAGGTTGCGCTTGTTCTCCTTGCTCATGCGCCCGGCCACGGTGACGCGGACCTCCTTGTGATTCCGGAGCAGGAGCTCGACGACGTGGCTGCCGATGAAGCCGCCGCCGCCGGTCACAAGGACCTTTTTGCCGTCCCACCAGCTCATGAGGCGTCCTCGTGCGGCAGGTGCGCGAAGGCGCCGAGCGCGATGGAGAGCGAGACGAGTACGGTGCCGCAGATGACCGCGAGCGCGCCGAGCAGCACCCAGCCCCAATGGCGCGTGATGTGGCCGGTCGTCGCGTATTCGACGACGGTCGGCCAATTGGCGCCGACGCCGGCCAGCCAGGACGCGACGCCGGCGGCGCCCGCCGCCTCGCGCACCGCGGGGCGGTCGAGCCACGCGGCGGGGCGCCCGAGAGCCGCGTTCGAGGCCTTCTGCGCGAGCAGGCCGACCGCGGCGAAAATGAAGCCGCACACCGCCAGGGTCAGCACCGTCAGCAGCCGGTAGATCATCCAGTCCTCGAGCCCGGAGCCGCTCAGATACGAGCGCGCGGGCATCAAGGCGAGGCCCGCCGCCAGGAGGAGGAAGGCGGCGGACAGGGGCCCGAACACGCGCATCGGGAAATAGGCGAAGACGGTGCCCAGGATCACGCGCAGGAAGCGCACGCCGTCGCCGAGCACGGACAGCTTCGACTGGCCGACCCGCTCGGAGTACGGAATCGGGTGCTCGACGAATTTTCCGCCCATGCAGGCGACGCGCGCGGTCATCGCGGGCGTGAAGTGCAGGCCCGTCGGCAGGGGTGCCAGGCGCGGCAGGAGCGCGCTCTTGAACACGCGCATGCCGCTCGCCGTGTCGGTCAGGCGCGCGCCCGTCAGGCTGCGCAGCAGCACGGCGTAGAGCTTGTTGCCGACGGTCCGGATGAACGGCATCTGGGAGCCCGCGTGAAGGCGCATGCCGACGGCCATATCGGCATTCGCTTCGCGAAGCGATTTAATGAGCCCTTCGAAGGCGAGCGGGTCGCACGTGCCGTCCGCGTCGAGGAAGGAGAGCAGGTCGCCGGAGGAGGCGCGCAGGCCGGTCATGAGCGCGGCGCCGTAGCCCTTGTTCTTCTCGTGCACGACCAGCTTGGCCTCGGTCCAGCGCCGGGCCTTCTCCTGCGTCTTGTCGCGGGAACCGTCGTCCACCAGTATGACTTCCACCGCGGACAGACCGGCGTTTTTCATCAGCACGGCCCGCGCGTCGAGGCACCGCTTCAAGATTTCGTCGACCGAATCCTCTTCGTTGTAGGCCGGTATGACGATGGAGAGCTTCTCGTTCAAGGCTTCGCTCCCACGGCGAGCAGCGAGAGGCCGGCGGGCGGCCCGATGAGATTCTCGAGCCAGAACAGCAGGGGCGCGACCTTATTGAACAGCCCCATCTGTCCGGCGGGGAGATCCTTGCGCCGCAGGATGGTCCCGTTCAAGAACCACCCGGCGATGCCGAACAAATTAAAACGCGACTCATGAACCACGCTGAAGCCGGCGGTCTTGAGCTTTTCGTTGAGCTCCGCGCGCTCGTAACGGCGGAAGTGGCCGTCGTTCGAATCGAGAGGGTTGAACAACCAGCGGTAAGCCGGAACGACCAAAACAAGCCTTCCACCGGGCCTGAGCATGGACAAAAATCGGGTCAACGTGCCGCGGTCATCGCCGATGTGCTCGAGCACGTTCATGCACACGATGGTATCAAAGGCGCGCCCGCGCAGGGAATCGGGCAGGACGTCGCCGCCGATGTCGGCGGCCAGGTATTCGAGCCCCGGCCGGTCGCCGAGGCGGCGGCGCGCCTCCTCCACGAATTCCGGCACGATCTCGACGCCGAAGACCTTGCCCCGGCCGAGCAGCTTCTCCGTGAAGATGCCGATGCCCATGCCGACCTCGAGGATGTCGGCGCCGACGAAAGATTCGATGCGGCGCCAAACCTCGTCGTTGAAGCGGTCCGCCGTCGAAAGCGTTTCCAAACGCGTCAACGTGGTCACGCTCGCCTCCGGCCGCGAAGATTGACCAGCATGCGGATGTACGCCGGGGCCAGCCGCAGAGCGGACGCCTTCGAGGCGCCGTCGAGCCGGGGCTCGTAGCGAAACGGGATCTCGAGGACACGCCCGCCGCGCGCGAGCATGCCGACGAGCAGCTCCTGCTGGATCGTGAAATCGTTCGTGACGGAGTCCGCGCACGCGCCGCGGACGAGCTCGGCACGGTAAAGGCGGAAGCCCCCCGAAGCGTCGAAGACAGGTAGTGATAAGAAGATCCTTGAGACAATGTTCAGCGAACGGCTCAGGACCTGGCGCACCGGGCCCATCACGGCCGAGCCGCCGGGGACGTAGCGGGAGGCGATCACCAGATCGGCCTCGTCGCGCCGCTTCCACATCTCCGCCAGGATCTCGGGAGGGTGCGAGCCGTCGGCGTCGACGACCGCCACCCACTGAGAGGAGGCGGCGCACAGGCCCTCGCGCAGCGCATCGCCGAGCCCCCGGCCCTTCTGGATCAGCACGCGCGCCCCTTCGGCCTCGGCGACGGCGACGGTCTTGTCCTTCGAGCGCCCGTCCACGACGAGAACCTCCCCGCGCAGCCCGAGCTTGGCGAAGACCGCCTTGAGGCGAGGCAGGACCTGGCGCAGGGACCCCTCCTCGTTGAGGGTCGGCACCACCACCGTCAGGTCGAAGGGCGCGCTCATCGGCGGGAATACCAGTCGTACAGAGCCAGGTAAAGCGTCGGCGAAGCCACGGCGAGCGCCGTCGTCGCGGCGCGAAACCGGGCGTTCCGGTTCGGCGGCAGGTCGCGCAGCCCCTCGCTCCAGGCGCGCGCGGCCTCGAGCGGGCGGGCGCGCAGGGCTTCGAGCAGGACCCGGCGCCGCCAGACCTCCAGACGCTCGGCATCGACGGCCTCCGGGGAGCGGGAGACGCCCGCCGCGGAGAACCAGCGCTCGCGATGCGCGCCGTAGTTGGCGCGGTCGACGAAGTCCCGCTCGATCTTCGCCGGGTTCTCGAGGCCGCCCGCGCACCAGTTCGCATCGTGCATGCGATGGTAGCCGTAAACGACCGGTATGTTCGCGATATCGCCGAAGAACAGCGCGCGCCCGGTCAGAAAATCGTCAAGATAATAAAAAAGATCCTTCGGGATGGGCAGCAGCTTCAGCAAAGTCTCGCGCCGGAAGGCGATGCCCGAGGTGGCCGTGAACTCCGTCCGGCCGGCGGCGTAATCGTCCAGGGTGTAGCGGACGGGCCAGGCCGGGAAGCGGCGCGGCAGCGGGGCGAGGTGGACGTCGGTGTCGTGCAGGAAGTGCTGGACGCAGACGACCTTCGGATCTTTAAACGCCTCGAGCACCGCCGCAAGCTTGCCCGGCAGAAAAACGTCGTCGGAATCGAGCAGGCAGACGATGTCGCCGGTCGCGGCGGCCAAACCGTTGTTGAACGCGGTGGCCTGTCCCTGCCGCGCCTGAAGCAGCGACTTCACGCGCGGGGCGTACGACGCGAGGATTTCGCGGGAATCGTCGGTGGAGCCGTCGTCAGCGACGATGATTTCAACGTCCACGTCGTCGAGCACTTGAGCGAGGACCGAGTCGAGCGTCGCTTCGAGAAAGCGCCCGTAATTATGGTTATCGATGACGACCGAAACCTTTATCATCTATCGCGACCGGAAATACGCGCGGAACTGCTCGACGACGTAGTCCGCGTCGTCGGAGGTCATGTATTGATGACAGCCGATGTAGAACGCGGAGCGATTGAGCTGTTTGGCGACCGGAAACTTCGGCTCCAGATCTCCGAACAGCTTTTTGTACACCGGCTGATTGAGCAGCGGCAGCATGTCGCGCGTCTCGACGCCGCGATCCTCAAGGAAATTGACGAGCGGCGCCTTATCCTCGTTCTTGAGCACGAGGCCGTAGAGCATGAAGGTGTGGTCGCGGTCGGGCGGGCAGTACGGAAGCTGGAGGCGATCCTCGAACTCCTTGAGGCCGGCGCTCAGGCGCTTGGCCATGCCGGTGCGCGCGGCGACGATGCCGTCCTTCTCCTCGAGCTGGGCCAGGCCCAGGGCCGCCTCGAGCTCGGTGGCGCGGAAGCTGTGGCCGACGGAAACGAACTGGAAGCGCTTGGCTACGATCTCGTGAAGCTTGGCGCCGGTCGCGTCCTTGTCGTCGTCGATCGACAGGTAGATCGAGTCGCGGCCGTGGTTCATCAGGCTTCTCAAGCGGATGTGCAGGTCCGGATCGCTCGTCGTCGCCAGGCCGCCCACGCCGGTGACGATATAGTGCGCGATGTAGGTCGAAAAGCAGCCGATATCGCCGAGCGAGCCGACCTTGCGCCCCTTGTAGGTCGCGAACATCGTCTCGGCGGAGTCCTCGATGATCGACAGCCCGCGCTTGCGGCAAATCTCGGCGATCGGATCCATGTCGGCGGGCAGGCCGAGGAGGTGGACCGGGATCACGGCGCGCGTCTTCGGGGTGATCGCCGCCTCGAACTTGGCGGGATCGAGCGTGTAGGTACGCGGGTCCACGTCGGCGAACACCGGGACCATGCGGTTGTGCAGGACGATGTTCGAGGTCGCGATGAAGGTGACGGACGGGACGATGACCTCGTCGCCGTCGGACCAGCCGTGCTTTTCTTTGAGGGCCTGCAGGGCGAGCTGAAGCGCGCTCGTGCCCGAGTTGCAGAAGATCGAGTTCTTGGAATCGTGCTCCGCGGCGAAGGCGGATTCGAAGCGGCGATGGAAGGGCCCGTAGGACAGGCGGTTGGAATCCAGCACCTCGTTGACATAGCGCCGAGCCCGAGGGCTGACGGAAAAGCCGCCGACACCGATCTCACGGGCCATTGCGGTCAATTGTAGGAAATTTATAGGTATTTCGCCGGAGGCGCCGGCTAACCGAGCTTGAGGGCGGACAGGATCAGCTGCACGCCGATGGCCGCGAGCAGGAGGCCCATGAGGCGTGTAATGATGTTGAGGATGGTGGGCGACAGCTTCTTCGCGCTGTCGGCGGCGAGGGTCAGAACCCAGTAGCTGAGCAGCGCGACAAAGGCGATCAAGACGTAAAAAATCGCCTTCTGCTGGAGGTTAGCGGCGCGCCCGGCCAGCACGATCGAGGTGGTGATCGCGCCCGGACCCGCCAAGAGAGGCACGGCCAGCGGGGTGATCGCGATGTCGTCCTTGCTCATGCCCTCCGCGAACTCCTCGGGCGTCTCGCGCATGGCCGATTTTTGGGCGCGGATCATATCGAGAGAGGACAGCAGGAGCACGAGGCCGCCGGCGATTTGGAAGGCGGGCAAGGTGATGCCGAAGAGCTTGAAGATCGCCGGCCCCAGGGCCGCGAACGCGGCCATGACGCCCGCGCAGGTGATGCAAGCGGTCCGCGCCATGCGGCGGCGCTGCTCGGCGGTGTCCCGCTGGGTCATGGCGAGGAAGGTCGGCACCGCGGCGAACGGGTCGACGATCGCGAAAAGGGAGCCGAAGGTCAGGAAGGCGTACTCGATCATGGCCCGGTCATTTTAACCTTTCCCTTCGTTCGGCGCATTGCGCCCGGTCAACTGTTTGGTGCGCTCCCAGATGGAGACGGCGGCCCAGGCGATGAGGGCGCAGCCGGCGAAGTCGAAGAGGCCGCCGACGAACCTATCGCGCGCGAGAAGGCCCGTTGTGCCGAGCAGATAGGTCCAGTCGTGCTCGCCTCCCCCCACGAGCGGCAGGACCTGGGCGCGGGCGTCGGCGGCGTAGCGGCCGATGTGCAGAAGATTCTGGCCGACCCAGGCCACGCAGACGTCGGAGGAGCGCGCCTGATTCCGGCGGCGGAAGTCCACCGCGAAGGCGATCGGCATGATCAGCTGAAGCAAGGTTCCGCCCAGCATCGTCACGAAGCGCAGGCCGAGGACGCCGAAGACGACGTGGCCCCCCTCGTGCACGGCGAGGTCGACGCCGTCGAGCAGCCACAGGCACTCGCGGTAATATCCGCGCAGCTCGAAAAGAATGACGGCGGCCGCGGCGCACATCCCCCAGGCGGCGGGAGAGCGGACGCCCGGCGGCGGCGGCGGAAGAAAAGCGCGCTCCTTCGCCGTCCATTTGGAAAAGATGATCGCGCAGCCCGCGCAGGCCAGAGCCCCTTCCTGGGCGCGCTTGCCGCAGGCGGGGCAGAACATCAGCGCGCGGCGGAGACCGGCGCGGGCAGCGCCTCGTCGGCGTGGCGGTGGAACAGCTCGAGCATGAGCAGGGCCCAAAGCCGGTAGCCGTGGTCGCGCTTGCCGCCCTGATGCTCGGCCCAGAGGCCCCGAAGAGCCTCTTCTCTAAAGTAGCCTCGCGCGAGCGCCTTCGGCGAGAGCACGTTCTCCTCCCAGAAATTCTTGAGGCCTCCGCGGAACCAATCGCCGAGCGGTATTCCGAAGCCCATCTTCGGGCGGCTGGCGATCTCTTCCGGAAGCAGATCCTTGAAGGCCTCTTTCATGATGTACTTGTGGCCGCGCAGGCCCTTGAGCTTCCAGTCGCCGGGCATGCGGAACGCGGTCTCGACGAAGACGTGGTCGAGCAGGGGCGAACGGCCCTCGAGCGAGCAGGCCATCGTCGCCACGTCGACCTTCGCCATGAGGCACTCGGGCAGGTAGGTCTTGAAGTCCACGCAAAGCATGCGGTTGACGAAATCTTCTCCTTGGCAGGAGTCGAAAGCGGCGCGTATGTAGCGCAGGGCCTCGCCGAGCGAAGCGCCGAGACGCTTCTTGAAGCCCTCGCTGTACAGCGCGGGCTTATCGTCCTCGGAAAAGAATCCGACCATCTTCAGATGACGGCCCGGCAGGTCGGCCGACAGGATCGAGCGCAGGAAGCGCTTGGCGCGCCAGACGTTGCCGAGCGGAGCGTCGTGCTCGGGAAGAAGCTCGGCGGCGGCGCGCAGCGCCGACAGCGCCGGGCCGGGCAGGACGTCGGTCAGGCGCGCGGCCTTCATCGCGAAGTAGCGGACGTAGCCCGCGAAGTTCTCGTCGCCGCCGTCGCCGTTGAGCGCGACGGTGACGAACTTGCGCGTCTCGCGCGCGACATAGTAGCTGGGCAGGGCGGAGGCGTCGGCGTAGGGCTCGCCGTAATGCCAGGCGAGCTTCGGGAGCACGTCGGCCATCTCGGTCTTGACGATGAACTCGGTGTGGTCGGTCTTGTAGCGGTCCGCGACGAGGCGGGCGTAGCGCGTCTCGTTAAAGCGCTCTTCTTCGAAGCCGATCGAGAAGGTCTTCACGGGCTTGGACGACAATTGGGACATCAGCGCGACGATGATCGAGGAGTCCACGCCGCCGGATAGAAACGCGCCCAGCGGCACGTCGGCGATCATCCTTAAGCGCGTCGCTTCGGTTAAGGTCTCACGCAGAAGACCCTTGGCCTCTTCAAAGTTGTCCGTTATGGGCTTTTGTCCGATGGGCAGGTCCCAATAACGATCGACGGATATTTTGCCGTCCTTCCAAGTGAGCGTGTGCGCCGGCGGAAGCTTGCGAACGGACAGATAGATCGAGCGCGGCGAGGGGATGTATTGGAGCGTCAGGAACATGTCGACGGCGACGGGGTCGATCTCGCGCGAGAGGGCCGGGTCGAGCGCGAACAGGCAGCGCAGCTCGGAGCCGAACAGCAAGGTCCCGTCAGGGCGGACCGCGTAGCACAGCGGCTTCTTGCCGATGCGGTCGCGCGCGATGAAGAGACTTTTCGTCCTGCGGTCCCAAACGGCGAAGGCGAACATGCCGCGCAGCTTGTCCACGCATTTGGGTCCCAAGTCCTTGTAGAGCGCGAGGACAACCTCGGTGTCCGATTTGGTCTTGAAAACGTGGCCCTTCGCCTCGAGCTCGTCGCGGAGCTCCAGGTAATTGTAGATCTCGCCGTTGAGCACGACCCACAGCGCCTCGTCGGCGTAGGAGATCGGCTGGTGGCCCGTGTTCAGGTCGATGATGGCCAGGCGCCGCATCGCGAGGCCGGCCGGCCCGTCGAGGTGATAGCCCTCGTCGTCGGGGCCGCGATGGGCGATGGCGTCGTTGGCGCGCTTGAGGACTCCCTTATCGGGAGCCCGCCCGTCTCCGTAAACGACGCCGCATATGCCGCACATGGTCGGTTAGATCGGCAGCCGTGATCGCAAGAACCGCCGGTCGTCGGCGGGGAGCAGGCGCCAGAAGACGATAGTGTAACAGGCCCCCGCCGCCGCGCACAAGGCGAAGAACGTTAGCCAACCGGTCACGCGCACCCGCAGAGGCCAGGCGAGGGCGAGAAGGACCGCGACGCCGGCGGACGCCGGCGGCAAAGTCTCGCGCGCGAAGCGCAGCCAGGACAGGGACAGCAGGCGCGCATGCACGAACGAAACGAATAGGGCTGAGGACGCGAACTGCGCGATGAGGCTGCCCAAGGACGCGCCGAGCAGTCCCCATTTGGGGATCATCCACGGCCACAGGGCCAGGCAGAGCAGCGCCTGCACCCAGTACGTCACCGAGTACCAGTAGCCGTTGTGCCGCCCCGTCGCGACCGAGGCGGGCAGATAGGAGAACAGGGCGATCGCCTGCGCCGCGACGAGCAGGCGCGCCGGCCAGACGCTCGTGTCGCCGAATTTGCCGCCGAGCCAGAGCGACAGGAACTGCGGCATGAGGCAGAACAGCAGCGCGTAGACCGGCAGAATCAGGCCGACCAAGGTCCGTGACGCGCGCAGGTACAGCCGTCCCGCCGTCTCGGGACCCTCGTGCGCGCCGAGGCCGCCCATGACCGGCACGAGGGCCGCGGAGGCGGTCGCGGGTAAGGTCTGCACGCGGGAGAGCACGCTCGCGGGCACGGAATACAGCGTGAATTCCGACATCGAACGCAGGCTGGCGACGAAGGTCCGGTCGAGCTGGCCGCTGACGAGCTGGGCCAGCGCCGCGGGCCAGAAGCCGATCGAGTAGCCGGCGAACGCGGAGAAGGGGATCCGCCCGCCATGGTCGGACAGCGCGAGGCGCGCGCGCATGACGCCGTAGAAGCCGAAGACCGCAACCAGGGCGTTCACCGCGACGAAGGCCGCGGCGGCGGCGCCGAGGCCGCGGCCGACGGCGAGCGCGCTCAGCACGCCGAAGGGGATCAAGGTTCCCTGCAGGACCGCGGCGGCGGAATGCCATTGAAACCGGTGCAGGCCCTGAAGCGAGGCGCCGGCCCAGGCCGTCACGGAGGCAAAGACGGCGCCGGCCGCCGCCGCGCGGATCATCCAGGCCCCGTGCGAGCGGTAATAGCCCGGCACGGTGAAGACGCGTTCGGACAACGCCGGAGCGGCGAGCCAGAGGACCGCCGCGCCGAGCGCCGCCCCGCCGACGATGAGCACCGCCCCATGGCGCAACGCGTCGTCGAGCGCGCCGCGCTTGCCCTCGGCCATGGACTGCCCCCCATAGCGCATGAGCCCCGCGCCCGCGCCGAAGTGCAGCGCGCCGACCCAGCCCGCGGCCGATTGCATGAGAAGGTAAAGGCCATAGGCCTCGATGCCGAAGCCATTGACGAGCCGCGGGGTGACAAGGAGATTGATGGCCGCGACCGCGGCCTGCCCGGCGAGGCCCCAGCCGACATTTCGAGCGAATCGGTCGCCGCGATTTATAACTTCCTCCGATAGAGTTCCAATAGCCGTTCCACCACACGCGCGATGGAATACCGTCGCTCGACCTCGAGCCGCGCCGCGGCGCCCAAACGAGTTCTCAATTCGTTGTCGTTCAAAATCCGTTCAATCTGTCCGGCCGCGCCGGGGCCGTCGTCTTTCTCAAAGAGAAGCCCCGTTTGATCATGCGCCAGCGTCTGCGCCGTCCCCCCCACCGCGCTCGCGACGACGGGCAGTCCCGAAGCCATGGCTTCCAGCAGGGAATTCGACAGGCCCTCGGAAACGGAGGGCAGCACAAACACATCCGCCGCCGCGTACAAGTGCGCCGCGTCCTCGACGAAGTCGAGGACGCGAACGTTCCGCCTCACCGGAATTATCTCGCTCCCCTCGCCCGCGAGCACGAGCATCGCGTCCTTGCCGCCCGCCGCCTTCTCCCACAGCTCGGCGAACCAGGGCAGGCGCTTCTCCCACGAAAGCCGCCCGGTGTAGAGGAAGACGGTCCCCGACCACCCCAGCTTCGCGCGCAGAGCCTTCTTCTCCTCGGGAGAGACGGGACGAAAACGACCCGTGTCCACCCCGTTGGGCAGGACCTCGATCGCCGCGGCGCCGAGATGCTCGCGCGCCTCGTCGGCGAGATCCGGAACCACGGCGAGAAATCGCGGCCGGAGCAGCGCCAGCAGGCGGAGCTTAAGCCGCCCCAACGCCGTCCGCGACGAGGCCGCGAGCTCGCCGATGCCCCTTCCCCCGCCGAGCTTGACCAGCACCGGCTTGCCAAGCCAGCGTCCGGCCAACGCCGCCGCGAGCGCGGGCGAGCCGGCCAGGTGCGCATGGATCGCGTCGTATTCCCCGCCGTGCTTGAGCAGCCAGCCGAGCGCCCCGAACAGAAACGAGAGCGAGTCGAGCGCCCCGGTCCCCAGCACGCGCAGGCGGCGCACCGGCACGCCGTGGACCTCCTCGCGCGAGGCGGACGTTCCGACGCGGCGCGTGAGCACGAGCACCCCGGCGCCGCGGGCGCGCAACTCGCGCGAGAGCTCGAGCGCCTGGCGCTCCGCGCCGCCCACGGCGGGCCAGAAGCCGGCGCTCACCATGACGACCCGGACTCGCGGAGCGCTCATGTCAGGCCTTGCGGCCGAGCGCGCCGGGCTTGGGCACGAGCCCGTGCGGGAGCACGTTGACGATCGAGAAGCCCTCGTCGGCGAACCAGCGCAGCAGTTCCTCCTTTGTGTGGTGCCACTGGTACGGGGGCGAAATCCAGTCGAAGTTCTCGATCAACCGCACCTGGTAGCGCGGGTCTACGGAGTAGGTGAACCACTTGAGGCCGGGAACCACCCCGAGCCAGGTCAAGGGATGGCACAGCGCGTAGACGACGGGCACGGGCAGGCGCGTCGTAAAAAGGCGGACGAAGTCGCTGACGAGATGGCGCAGGAGAACGATCCACCACGCCAGGCGCCGGTGGCGGGCGATCCAGTCGCGGCCGGGCTTGAGCGGATTCGAGGCGAAGTCGCTGTAGCGTCCGGCCTTGCCGTAAAGCCACACGGAGAGAAGGCCGCGCGGCTTGACGAGAGCGGCCACGGCCTTAAACGCGGCGCGGGTGTCGGCGGTGTGGTGCAGAACTCCCTGGCTGTAGACGACATCGAAGGCGCCCTTCTTAAACGGCGGATGCAGCAGGTCGCCTTCGACGGGGTGAAGCTTCGGCTCGGTCTGAGCGCGCTCCGCGACGCGTATCAGGCTCTCGGACATGTCGATCGCCACGACGTCGGCGCCCAGCGACAGCGCGACGGCGCTGTAGCGGCCCATGCCGCAGCCCGCGTCGAGCACGAGCTTGCCCGAGAATTCATGGGGCGGAATCAAGGTCTCCTCGAGGAAGGTCTCCCTGTCGCCGGGCAGCGAGCCGGGATAGCGCAGCCACTCCCAGCCGAACGCGTCGCGCGTCTTGGACGTGGCGCGCGCGACCGGATCCGGCGGCCGCAGGCGAGGCACGCCGCCGGTGACCGGATACTCGAGGGCACACAGCTTGCAGGCGAGCGTCGCCTCCTCGACCTCCGCGTCATGGCGCGGATAGGTCTCGAGCACGGCGAATTTGAGGTCGCCGCCGCAGACCGGGCACGCGAGTATTCCGAGAAGGCTCAGTTTCATTTTTCGCGCTCGACTTCCTCGCTCAGCTGCGCCAGCGACGTTCCCTCGCGCGACAGGAACACGAGGCCCGTGACCGTCACGAGAAGATACATGATCATGTGCGTCAGAAGGGCGTAGGCCAGCGCCATGCCCGGCTCCGCGCCGAATTTCTCCAGGATCGACGCGACGACCGCCTCGAAGGTGCCGATCGCGCCGGGGGCGGCCGGGATCGCGGAGCTGGCGCCCGCCCAGGACAAGGTCAGCACGGCGCGGGGGTAATCCATGAGCCCGCCCAGGCCCAGCGCGTACGCGCCGGACCAATACAGGGCCGCGTCCACGCTCCAGAGCGCGAGGCTCAAGGCCGCGGCCTGCGCCGCCGCCGCGGGCGAGCGCAGCACCGCGGCGCCGAGCGCCAGCTGCTCGAGGAGCCGATGCACCTTCGGCCAGCGGCGCAGCGCGCGCTCGATGAGCCCGCCGGGCGCCAGCGAGCTCTCCGCGACGGCCAGGACGACCAGCGCCCCGATCGCGCCGGCGAGCAGCAGCATCGCCCCGTGCACGACCGCGGCCGGAGCGATGCCGGGCGCCCACCGGGCGGCGAGCACGAAGATGGTGAGCAGGGCGGCCACGTCGAGCGCGCGCTCGACGGCCACGCTCGCGAGCGCGGCGGCGGCCGGTATGCCCAGGCGCCGGGCCGCGAGGCCCGCGCGCGCGAGCTCGCCCAGGCGCAGCAGGAGGACGTTGTTGACGGCGAGGCCGATCGCCGAGAGCTTGAGCAGGTCCCACACCGGCGCGGGCTCGGCGCGGGTGCGGGAGAGCAGCACGCGCCAGCGCAAGGCGCGCACGAAAAGATCGAGGTAGACGATGACGAACATCGGAAGGAGCCAGCCGATGCGGGCGGACTTGAGCGCCGCCCCGAGCGCCGCGAACTCGACCTTGCGCAGCGCCAGCCAGAGGAAGAAGCCGGTGATCGCGAAGGCGACGACGCCCGACAGGATTTTCTTACGGCTCATGCGGCCTCCGCGCGGCGCAGGACCGCGCCGAACCAGACGGTCCACGCCGCGGCCGACGCCAACGCCCACAAGAGCCAGTTCGTCGGGAAGAATTCCAGGCGTAAATCGATCGCGGCGGCGTCCGGCGAAAGCGCCACGGATTGGAAGGCGGGGCCCCACGGGATGAGCGGCGCCGCGTCGCCGTTCAGCCGGGCGCTCCAGCCGGGCCAGCGCGTCTCCGCGAGGGCCAGGGCGACGGCGCCCGCCGGGATCGCGCCGGTCACCCGCCAGCGCTCCGGCCGGTCGATCGTCAGCGAAGGATCCGGCGTCACGCGGCCGCCCTTCGCGTCGAGGAAGGCCGCCAGCGGCCAGGCGCCCGCCCGCTCCTCGATCCCATTCCGGGCGAGGCGCGCCGACACCCCCGCGCGCTCCGCCGCCTCCGACTTCCAGCGGGATACCAGCACCCAGCTCGGATCCGCGGCCGGCTCCCCCTCGGCCGTATAAGCCCACTGCGCCGCGGAAGCCGGATAAAACGCTTCGTAGCCGTTGACGTTGCGCATCCGGTAGACGACAGCCTTGTTCGGATTGGCGAGCTCGGGATCGGTGAGCATGCGCGACGGGCGGCCGGCCAGGCGCCCGGCGACGGCGGGGCTCGCCGCCGTGAACGCCGCCGAGTTCACGGACCTCAAAAAGCCGGAATCCCAGACGGCGAGCTCGGCCAGCACGACGAGGGGAATCACAGAAAGCGCCCGCGCGGCCTTAGGCGAGGCGAACACCGCGCGCGCGCCGGACCCCGCGAGAAGCCAAAGGCCCCACAAAGACAGGAGCGACCAGCGCGACGGCGTGCGCAGGTAAGAAAAACCGGGCGTGTGCAGCAGCGGGCCCAGAGGTCCGTTCGCGCCGAGGGCCAGCGCCACCCCCCCCGCGACGAGCAGCAGCGGCCCGAGCCGCGCACGGCCGCGCAGCAGCCCGCCCGCCGCGAATGCCAGCATGAGCGCTCCAAGCCACACGCCGCCGCTCTCATAGAACACGGACACCGCGCCCTTCCAGGCCCCGTTGAGCGGCGTGCCGTGCGCGCCGGGCGACAGCCACATCAGCAGATCCGCGGGTTGCAGCGAGTAGGCGGCCCGGAATTGCGCGGGCCAGCCCGAGCGATTGGATCCCCGCAGAAGCTCGAGCGTCGGAAGCCACTGCGCCGCGGCGAGCGCCAACGCCCCGCCCGCCCCGAGGGCCAAGCGCCGCCAGAGTGAAAACCGCGCCGGCTGCACCGCGGACCACAGCCCCATGGCGGCCGCGTTGACGACCAGGAACTGCGGATGTCCGGAGAAGAACTGCAGCGCGAAGACCGCGGCCAGCAGCGGCGCGGAGCCGGCAAGCCACGCGAGCCAGGCCCACGGCGCCCACGACAGCGCCGCGACCAAGGTGGGGATGCCCGCCGTCACGCGGTAGATCAGGAAAGGCGACAGCGCATAGGCCGCCGCGAGCGCCGCGGCCGCCGCGCGCGGCAGTCGGGCCCAACGCGCGAGCAGGAACGCGCCGAGGCCTGCCCACAGCAGATGCAGGACCTGATCCCACGCCAAGGCCGGAACAAGCGGAAGCAGAAATCCGATAACGCTCGCCGGATAAAACAGCGCGGCCTGCGGATTCGCCGCATGCGGCACTCCGAGCATGATGTAGGGATTCCAGAAAGGAAGGCGCCCCTCGATGAGCGCGGCCGTCGTGTGGTGGCGCAGCGGCCAGTGATACGCGTACAGATCGCCGTGATTGAAGAACGCCTGTCCCGGTCGGGCCCAGACGGACGCGGTGAGCGCCAGCACGAAGGCCGCAAGGGCACCGGCGACGATCAAGTCACGGCGGGTCATCGAGTCTCTCCAAAGGCGACCGCCCGATGATACCAAGACCACGCCAGCGTTATCCAAGAAACGCATGCCAGCAGAAGCCCGATCCGCCACGGGCCGGGCTCGTAGCGCCAACGCAAGGTCCAGGGTCCGGGCGGCGTCTCAACTTTCTGAAACGCGCCGAGCGCGGGTCGCGCAACGACGCTTCGTTCGCCGGACGGCACGGACAGCACGGCGCTCCAGCCCGGGAAGAGCGGCTCCGCGACGTAGGCCCAGCCCTCGCCCTCACCCGTCACCTCGAATCGATCCTCGCGCGCGCGACGCACGGCGAGAGGCGCCCGCGCGACGGCGGGCGGAGCCGGCGGCCACTCCGCCGGCAGCGCCGCGCCGTCGCGCGTCGTCAAATGATACGCGAGCGCGACCGGGCCGCCCTTCATCGCCGAAATCTCCCACAGAACGCGGCCTTCGGAGTGGAGACGCGGCGAGCTCACGGGCTCCGGCGTCAGTAGGCGCGCGGCTCCGATCCAAGGCATCCAGCCCGCGGCCGCGTCGGCGCCGGGCAGGCTCAGGAGCGCGTCCATCGCCGCGTAGGAGGCCGCCGGGACCAAGGGCTCGCCGAAATTAGCCGCCGCGCGCAGGCGGTACGGCGCGTTCGTGAGACCGTAGAGACGCTGCTTCCAATCGAAAACACCCGAGCCCTTCGAGGCCTGCAGGGCCTTCGGGGAAATGAGGTAGCGCGCGTCGCCCTGGCTTTCCTGCAGGGTCCTTACGAGAGGACCGGGCTCGACGAACAATCCGCGCGGCGCAGTCGGAGTCGCGCCGCGGCCGATCATCAGCAGCTCCAGCGCGGCGACGAGAACGAGAGCCGGACCCAGGCGGCGGCCCGAAAAGCCGGCCGCCGCGAGCAGCGACAACGGAAGCAGGGCGATGTAAGCCAGATTGCCCGGATAGCGCACGAAGCGCAGCGGCGAAGCCGCCGCCCACAACGCGCCGGACAACGGATTGGACGCGCCGAGCGTCAAGAACACCACGCCGGCGATCGCCGCGAGGAGCACGAGCGCGCGGCGGCGCGGCAGCCCGAAGGCTCCGATGGCCGCCGCCGCCGCTGCCGCGAGCCCGAGATACACGCACAGCGTCCAATCGACGGCGGGATGAAAATTTCCGATCCCGACGGCGAGCGGTCCGAGCCACTGAAGCAGGTCGGCGGGAGAAAATCCCCAGGTCAACGCTTCGGCGAGGCCGACGCCGGAGGAGCGGCGCGAATGCGTCGCGAGCTCGAGGCCGGGAAGGAGCTGGGCCGCGGCCAGCGCCGCCGACAGCGACGCCGCCTTGGCCCAATCGACGGCGCCGCCGGTCCAGGACCAGCGCCGGGTGCGGGCCGCATAGGCCGCGGCCCACGCCGCGGCGGCGCAGCCGGGAATGAACATCGGATAGCCGGCGAGCACCATCAGGGCCAGCACGACGGCCAGCGGCGCCGGGCGGCGGAAGAAAAGCGCCAGCGCCGGGGCCCACGCCAGCGTCCCGAGGTGGTTGAGAAACGGAAGGCGCGCGATCATCACGCCGCCGAAGGCGAAGAGCAGCGCGCCCCCGAGGCTCGCCCCCCAGGAAAGCCGTACGGAGCGCAGCCACAGCGCGCACAGCCAGCCGGCCGTGAACAGATGCAGGGCTTGGAATAACGCGGTCGCCGTCGCGAAGCCGAACAGGTAATAGAAAATCGTCGCCGGATAAAAAAGTCCGCCCTGCATCGCGCCCGCCATCGGCATGCCGAAGTACAGCGACGGCTCCCAGAGGGGCGCGCGCCCGGCCGCGACGAGCATGGCGGGGGCGGAGCGCCACCCGTGGTGCAGATAGGTGAGGTCGCTCCAGAAAACGGTCAGCCCACGCAGCCAGGCGCCGCCGAGAAGCGCGAAGATCAGCGCCGCCAGCACCGCGGCGATGAACGCTTCCGGCGCGACGCGCGGGCGCTCAGCGTTCAGGGGGAATCCTGACGGCCTCGAGCAGGCTGCGGCTGGAGGCCCGGTAGGGATCGAGCGCGATGGCGCGCCTGAGATGGAGGGCTGCCTCCGCCTCCCCTCCGCGGCCGCGCGCCAGGATGATCTCCGCGCGCAGGCGGGCGGCCTCGGGATGCGGTGACAGGGCCTCGGAGGCCTCGAGCTTCGCGGCCGCTTCGTCCAGGCGGCTGACCTGCAGGTCCGCGAGCGCCCGGGCGCGCAGGCGGTCGGCCGCCCAGCCGCGCCGCACGGAAACGCCCGACGCCGCGGCCGCCGCGAGCACGACGGCGCACAAGACCGGACGCCAGCGAAGAGGGACATTCACGGAACGCCCCGATTCCGGCGTCGCGAGCGCCGTCGACGCGCAGAAAAGCCAGAACACGCCGGGCACGGACAGCGCGTAATCCACGAGGCCGTGGAGCAGCGCCGCGACGGGGCCGAAGCGCCGCGCGGCGGGCGCGGGCTTGAGCAGCACGGCGAGCCCGGCGAGCCAGAGCAGCGCGTACGGCCAGCCCCGCTCGGCCGCGGTCTCGAGGATGTGCTGGTGGGCGAACAAGGTCGACAGCTCGGGCGCGCTCGGCGCATGCGCGGGCAGAGCGTACGCGTACGCGCCGGGCCCGAGGCCGAGCCAGGGAGCTTCGAGCGTCATGCGCCAGGCCGCCTTCCACCACTCGACGCGGTGCAGGGTCTCCGGCGACTGGAGCTTTGCGTAGGCGGCGATGAGACCGACAAAGCCCGCGGCCGACCCGAGCCAGAAGGCGACGGCGCCCACGGCGCGGCGGTGCAGGATCAAGGCGACCGACAGCCCGAGCCAGGCGCCAACGGACTTCGTCCACCATAGGCACAGGAGGAGCCCCGCCGTCAGCGCCCAATCCCCCGCGCGCGACGCGACCGGCAGCAGCAGCAGGATAGCGCCGGCGAATGCGTTCTGGTTGAGCAAGGTCGCGGCGGGACGGATGTCGCCGCGGCATCGCTGATAGACGGCAAGCAGGACGAGCACCCAGCCGGCCGCTCGCAAAAACCGTTCGAGGCGGGCGCGCCCCTCGAAGTCGAGCACGGCGACGAGCGGAAACAGAGCCAACCCCGCCGCGGCCGCGGCCCAAGCCGGACGGGAATAGGCCGCAACGGGGCTCGTCCAGGCGGACCACGCGGAGAGGGCGGAGAGGACGGCGGCCCAGGCGAGCAGCCGGGAATCGGGGCGCGGCAGCCAGCCGGCCGAGAGGCGCGCGCAAAACCAGGCCGCGCCGGCGGCCAGGAGCCCCAGGAGAACCAGCGACTGCGCCCAGAGGTCCCACGCCCCTCGCAGGAGGAGCCCGGACGCGACGACGCTGCCGACGAGTCCGGCGAGCACTCGGGCAGCTAGTCGGGCAGTATTCTCGTCGTAACGAAGATCAAGAGCTCCGCGCGCACGCGGGTCTTGCTCTTCTTCTTGAACAGCCAGCCCAGTATCGGAATGTCACCGAGCAGGGGAATCTTCGAGATCGTGTCCTGCATCGTGTCGGTGATGAGGCCGCCGATCACGATCGTCTCGCCGTCGCGCACGAGCACGGTCGTATTGGCCGTGCGCGCGTCGACCGCGGGCGCTCCCGTGCTGCTCGCGGCGGCCGACGCCGAGGGCTGGCTCACGTTCGGGTTGACCTGGAGGGTGATGCGCCCGTCGGCGTTTATGCTCGGAGTGACCGTCAGCTGGATGCCGGTGGTCACATAGGCGACCGTCTGCGTCTGCACGCCGGTCGAGGCCACGTTCGACGTCACGTAAGGAATCTGCGTCGTGACGTTGATGTTGGCCGGCTGGTTGTTGAGCGTGGCGATCTTCGGCTCGGAGAGAATCTTCGCCTTGCCCTCGGACGCGGCCGCCGTCAGGGTCGCGTTGAGGATGAAGTTGTTCGTGATGCGCCCCAAGGTCAGGGCGCCGAAGACGCGGTCGGCGGCGAGCGCCACGCCCGTGCCGCGGCCGCCGGCGCCGACGCCCTCGGTAATGTTCGCGTTCCGGTCGAGCGCAGGCAGGGTGGGGCTGGTGGCCTTCTGCGGGCTGACGGTCGTCCCGATCAGCGAAGTCCCCTGCTGCCCGGCGATCTTGCCGGTCTGCACGCCCTGGTAGTCCCACTGCACGCCGTAGTTGAGGCCGGAGTTAGCGTTGATCTCGACGATCTTCGTCTCGATGAGCACCTGGCGCGGGCGCTGGTCCATCTGCGCGATCAGGTTCTCCGTGGCCATCTGCCCCTCGAGGGAGTCGGTCACGATCAAAGTATTCGTCTTGACGTCCGCCGTCGAGCTTCCGCCCCGGCCTTCCGCGCTGCGGACGGAGTCGATCGTCGTCTTGACCTCGGCGGCCTTGGCGTAGTTGAGGACGTAGACCTTGGTGATCGCCGTCGAGGTCGTGCGCTGCTTCGTCAGCTCGGCGGGCGTGATCACGCGCAGGATGTTGTCGCCGACCTGATCGGTGGTCAGCTTCATCATGGACAGCGCCGTCCGGAAGGCCTCGTTGAACGGAACGTTCGTCAGATGCAGGGTCAAGGAGCCCGCGACATCGGGGCCGAAGACGATGTTGACGTTCGCCTTCACCGCGAGGAAGCGGATCACGTCGCGGATATCGGTGTTGTCGAAATCGACGGCCGGCATGTTGTCGCGGGGCAGACGGCTCATGATGTCCCGGTAGATCCGCCCGCCGGTGCGCGGCCGGGAGGAGCCGTCGTCCTCGATTTCGCCGGCGGGGTCGCTCTTGGTCCTCGTGATATCGGAAGACTGGGCGGAGGCCGCGAGCTCCCCGGTCATCGTCTTGTCGAGCCCGGCGCGCTGCATCGCGTGCGCGGCCGTGATGTTGACGCGGGTTTTTGATTTGGGCGCCGGAGCGGGGGCCGCCTCGGCCACGGGAGCCGCCTCGGGCATGGGGGCGGCGGCGGGGGCCATGGGAACGGCGGGAACCTTGGCGGCGGACGCGCGCTTAGCGACGACGGGCTTGACGGAAACGGGCGCGAGCGCCGCGGCGGGCGCGGACTTCGGCGCGTCCTCGCCGGCCGCCCCGGTATCGACGGAGCCGACGAGCTGCACGGTGAGCCCGGCCTTGGTCGTGCCGACCTTATAGCCGGCCATCTTGACGAGATCCATCACGACGCGGGTGATCAGGCGCGGAGATTTTTCGAACTGGCTCGAGCGCACGCCGGCGAGAAACGAGCCCTTCCCCTTGGCGGACTGGGTCGGCCCTTCGTGCTTGGTGTCGAGAAGCTCCATCACGAGGCGTGGAGGCGTCTGGGTCAGAAAGCTGTTGTACAAAACGGCGCTGCTGAGCTTGATCGTGACGAGATCGTCGGACACCTCGATCCCCTGAAAGGCGACCGGCGCCGCGGCGGCGTCGGCGGCGAAGGCCGGGATGACCCCCGCGGGAGCGGCGAGGAGGGCGGCGAGCACCGCGGACAGGGCTTTCTTCAGTTTATGATTGATCATAGATTCTCCGCGGCTTAAGGCTTCTCCTTGTCTTTCTCATCTTCGCCGAGACGAAACACCTGGACGTCCTTATCGGGCGTGATGAGCTCCACGGTCTTCTGTTTGAGCCTGATGCCCCCGGTGACGCCGGGGACCAGCTTGTTGCGTTCGTTGTAAAGCTTGCCGCCGCGCAGTATGTAGGTGCCCCCGGTCTCAGCCGTGAACAGCGCGTAGTCGGTCTTCGAATCCCGCATAATGCCGCGCAAAGCCATGCCGTGAATGTCCACGACTTCGGGGCCCGCCTCCTTCGAATCGTCGTCGCGCCTCGCGCTTCGCACGCCCATCGCGGCCGGCAGGAACGGATCCCGTACGCGGTCCCCGGTGTAGATGCTCGAAACTGTCTGCGTCGAAACGCCGATCGAAAGCTGCGCGGCGGAGGTCGAAACCGCGACGGCGGCCGGCGACGGAGCCGGCCCCGCGGAAGCGGGGCCGGCCGTCGCGAGGAGTAAAGCGATGGAGAGCGTGATCATCCTTTATACTGGTACGAGAGGAGCATAAACGTCACGGTCAACTCGCCCTCGGCGTTCGCCGACGGATAGTTGATGTCCCTCACGTTGAAGATGCGCTCCTCGAGGGCGAGCGCGGCGAGGAACCGTCCGATATTGTGGTAGGAGCCCTGGATGGACAACGGGTAAGCGAGCTCGGTGAAGTAGGTTTGGCTCTTTTGCGAGCCCTGCGAGAAGCTCTTGATGACGACGCGATTCTTCTGCGCGAGCGACGAGATCGCCAGCAGGATGTCGGGAACGGACTTCGTCTTCGGCAGCCGCTTTTCCGCCTCAGCCGCGCGCTCGTTGAGGCTCGCGATCTCGGCCTGAAGGCGCTCGAGCCGGGCCGCCTGCTGCTTCGCCTTCACGATCTTAGCCTCGATCTCCTCGATCTTGGCCGTCGCCTCGGCCTTGGCCTGCGCGATCGGCAGCCAGAAGAATTTCACGTAGACGCCGATGAAAACGACGAACAGCACGGCGCCGACGCCGATGTATTGCTGCTGCTGCTTCGAGAGTTGAATGGCCATGTTATTTGCTCGTGTACGTCGCCGTCAGCGCGAAGGCATAGGCGGTGAGGCCCGAGGCGGTCACATTCCCCAGTTCGACCATGCCGAACTTGGGGTTCTTCTCCATGGTCTTGATCCAAGCCGCGATGTCTTCGTTGGAATTAGCGATGGCGGTAATCGTTAGCTTGATCGCGCCGGGCGACATGCTCCCCGCGACCATCGAATTGACGCGAACGCCGCCCGGCACCGTGCGGGCGAACTCCGACATAAAAACGGGGTAATAGGCTCGGCCAAGCAGCAGATCCTCGATGACCGCGAGGCGCGCGCGCACGGCGGCGGCGGCTTTCTCAAGCTCCTCGACCTGCTTGACGACGGCGTCCAGGCGCTTGAGCTCGGCCTCGTCCGCGGCCAACGTGATCTCGAGCGTATGCTTGCCGTACCAGTGGCCGAAGGAGACGACGACGAGTACGAGACCCAAGAGGCCGCCCAAAACCGCGCCCTGCAGCAAAAGCTGCCGCTGCTTGGCTTTGGCCAGGAGCTCCGCGGGAGTCAGGTTAACCTTGATCATCGCGCTTTATTCCCAGTCCCTGTTCTGCCTCAAGGCCAATCCCGCCGCCACGCCGAACGAGGCGGCCAGCGCCTCCGGCACGGCGTCGCCGCCCTTCGCAAACGAAAAAGGACTGAGCACGGACACCGGAACCTTCAGCTCCTGCGCGAGGTGCTTATCGAGATTCTTCAGCCGCGCGGTGCCGCCGGAGAGCATGATGCGACCGATCGACCGGTCCGGGCCCTGCGACAGGTAAAAGTCGACGGAGCGATGAACCTCCGCGACGAGGTCGCGTGCGACCTGCCCGACGGCCTGCGAAACGCCCAAGCCGTCGCGATCCCCGTCGGCGAGGGCCTTCTCCTTCTCGGCGGGGTCGACGAATACGCCGCGCGAGTGCTTGAGCTCCTCGGCCTTGGCCGCATCGCACTGAAAGGCCTTCATGATCGCCTTCGTCATCGTGTTTCCCGCGATGAACATGTCGCGCACGACGCGGGTGACCCCATTCTCCACGATCGACAGGTTCGTGACCATGTGGCCGATATTGAGATAAAGCGTGGCGCCCGGGCCTTCCTTCGCGTCGCGGATCTTCTCATGGACGTTCTCGAGCGCGAAGCTGTCCACGTCGATGATCGTGGGGGTCAGCCCCGCGCCCTGAAGAATCTCAAGGCGCTGGGTCACGAGCTCGCGCTTGGCCGCGACGAGCACGGTTTCCATCTTTTTTTGACCGTCCTCGACGATCTCGCTGAGAATATGGAAGCCGAGCTGGACCTCATTGATATCGAAAGGGATGAACGGCTCGGCCTCGGTGGCCAGGGTCGCCTGAAGCTCTATTTTCGTCAGGCGCGGAAATTTGACGTACCGCACGATGACCGCGTTGCCGGAGAGCGAGGTCGAAGCCTCCTTCAACTTGACGCTCTTCTCGATGAAGAAGGCGCGCAGCGCGTTGACTGCGGCCGACTTCTTCTCGTCGGGCCCCGCGTCGACCTTCGCGCCGAAGGGCAGATGTCCCCAGGCCTTCAGCTGGTAAGCGCCGGCCTCGAGCTTGAAGAGGACGACCTTGATCGCGTAGGCGCCGATGTCGACGCCGACGACGTCCTTGGGACCAAGGAACATCTCCGCGAGCCCTTTGAGGGCCCCGATCTTATCCTTGACCTCTCCGAGCTTAGGCATTTATCTCCTTGCGGCAGACTACCGGCCATTAAAAAAGCGCCGACGCCCCCCCGATTTCCCGGGAGGTCGGACTCGGCGCGTTTTGTAACAGCATCGATTTATAACAGGTTTCCCCATCCTTGTCAAGGCCTCGTCAAAAAATGACTACCTCGGAGGAGATGGGGAGCCGGCGCTATTTAGTATAATCTTGTCATGAAGTCCCTGCTGTTCGACTTTGGGGGGACCCTCGACGCCGACGGCACCACCTGGCTCGAGCGTTTCCACCCCCTTTATAAGGAAGCCGGCCTCGACCTCCCCGCGGAACGCCTGGACCGAGCCTTCTACGATTCGGACGACAACCTCCCCGCCCGCCACGCCCTCAAGGGTCTCGACCTGGCCCAAACCGTGCGCCTGCAGGTGACCGACGTCATCATGGCCGTGGCGCCGGACCGCCGCGAGCTCATCGATCCAATCGCCGGGCGATTCGTCGACGACTGCCGGGCCCAGTTCAAGCGTCTGACGCCCGTGCTCGAGCGGCTGTCCAAGCGCTACCGGCTGGGGATCGTCTCCAACTTCTACGGGAACCTCGAAGGCATACTCGCCGCCGAAGGGCTGCGACCGCTCTTCTCCGTCGTCGCCGACTCCGGCGTCCTGGGCGTGACCAAGCCCGAGGCCGCGATTTTTCTGCACGCGTGCAAGGCCGTAGACGCCGCGCCCTCGGACTGCGTGATGGTCGGGGACTCGATAAAACGCGACATGGCGGGCGCCGCGGGCGTGGGCATGAAAAGCGCGTTGATTTCAGCGGCGGCCAAGCCGCCAAAGGCAGGCCAGGATTGGACGATACGCTCGGTTCTCGATCTCGAGGGGATCCTAGGATGAAGGCCGGGATCATCGCCGCGGGAGAAGGCTCACGCCTGGCATCCGCCGGCGAAATAAAGCCGATGATCCGCGTAGCGGCGAAGCCGCTCATCTATTGGGTGGTCGGCGGATTGCGCTCGGCGGGGTGTAAAGACATCGTTGTTTTGACGAACTCGCGCGGGGGCGCCGTGGGTCCCTATTTGACCGCCGCGTTTCCCGACGTGACATTCGATTTCGTGACGGCCGACACGGCCTCGTCGTTCGAGTCGTTCCGGCTCGTATCGAAACGGCTGGCGGAAACGGCAACGAATGGAGAATTCGTGGTCAGCACCGTGGACGCGTTGATCAAGACGGACGACGTTAATTTGTTCATCGCCAAATGCCGGGAAGCGAAAGCGACCGCCGGATTGGCTTTAACACGGCACGTCGACGACGAGAAACCCTTGTGGGCCGACATCGACGCGAATGGCCGCGTAACGGCGCTCGGCGACGACGCGAAGCGCAAGAACGCCGTAACCTGCGGCCTTTATTACATGACGCGATCGGCCGCGAGCCGGCTTCCCGGCGCCGACGGATATTCACGACTTCGTGATTTTTGGCGGGGACTCGTCGCCTCAGGCGAGGCTGTCATGGGCATAACCCTCTCCAAATCTCTCGACATCGACCGCCCCGAAGACCTCGCAGCCGCCGAATCATTTCTTACCGCGGAGACGAAGCGATGAAAGCTCTTGGCATCTTGCGTGAAATCCAGAATTCGCCCGGCCGAGAGTCCGACGACGCCCTCGTGCTGAAGGCCGTCATGGACCAGCTCTCGATCCTCAAGACCGAGGTCACGGTCATGACGCCCGAGGAGTTCGACGGCGCGGACGTCGCGGGCTACGATCTGATCGTGCCGATGTGCGAGACCTACCCCCGGCTCATGCGCCTCAAGAAGATCGAAGCCGAGACCGGCGTCGTGACGGTCAACCCCGCCGATTCCGTCCTCGGCTGCTATCGCACGCGCATGCTCGAGTCCTTCGCCAAGACCCCCGGCCTGTCGTATCCCTCGACCGAGGTGCGGCGCACGACCGCCGACGCGAACCGGAAAGCCCCCGGGTTCGAGGCCGACGGCGGCTGGTGGCTCAAGCGCGGCGACGTGCACAACACCTGCGCCTACGACGTGGTCTTCGCGAAGGATTGGGATGAAGCCGAGAAGATCCGCCGCGAGTTCGAGAGCCGCGAGATAAAGGATCTCGCGATCCAGCGCCACACCGACGGCGACCTCATCAAGTTCTACGGCGTCGGCCCGGGCCAGTGGTTCACCTGGTTCTACCACGATCCCTCGACCGCGCGCCGCCTGCCCTTCGAGCTCGAGGACCTCGCCGCGCAGGCCGAGCTCGCCGCGCGGGCCGTGAAGGTCGAGGTGTTCGGCGGGGACGCCATCGTGACTCCTGCCGGAAAGATTTATATCATCGACATCAACAGCTGGCCCAGCTTCGCGCGCGTGCGCGCCGAAGCCGCGGTCCAGATCGCCCGCCGGCTCCGGCTTCGCCTCCGTCAGGTCGCCGGCAGAAAAGGATAAACGAAATGACCCCGCAGACTTTGACGGACGCTCCCTATTCGGCCGGTCCGAAATCGAAGGCCCTTTTTCAAGAGGAGCAGGAGTACATCGCCCCCGGACTGCAGACCATCGCGCTGTACGCCCAGCTCGCCATCGACGGCGGCAGCGGCGCGTCGCTGCGCGACGTGGACGGCAAGGAATATCTGGACCTCGTCGCCGGGATCGGCGTCGCCTCGCTGGGCTACGGCCACCCCGAGTGGGCCAAAGCCATCGGACTCCAGGCCGCGAAGACCGCGGTCGGCTCCTTCACCTCGCCGCACCGCGTGAATTTCCTCAAGACCTTGGCCTCCGTCACGCCGAAGGGTCTAACCCGTTGCCAGCTCTACTCCTCGGGCGCCGAGGCCGTCGAGGCCGCGCTGCGCCTCGCCAAGTCCAAGACCGGCAAGTTCGAGGTCATCGGCTTCTGGGGCGGCTTCCACGGCAAGACGCAGGGCGTGATGGGATTGCTGAATGACGGATTCAAGAACGGCTACGGCGCGACGGCGCCGGGGCTGCATCTCTCGCCTTATCCCGACAGCCGCAACTGCCCCTTCGGCACGAAGGGCGAGCACGACTGCGGCGCGCACTCCCTCGACTTCCTGAGAGAAAAGATCAAGCGCGAGACGACGGGCGCGGTCGCCGCGATCATCATCGAGCCGGTGCAGGGCACGAACGGCAACGTGATCCCGCCGGCGGGATTCTTCAAGGGAGTGCGGGACATCGCCAAGGAGATCGGAGCGATATTCATCTCGGACGAGATGATCACGGGCTTCGGCCGCACGGGCAAGATGTTCGGGTGCGATCATGAGGGGGTCATCCCCGATATGATGACGATCGGAAAAGGTTTTGGCGGAGGATTTCCGGTGTCGGGGGTGGTGACGAGCAGCGAATTAGCGTCGGCCAAGCCTTGGTCGAATCCTTCCGGCTCGTCATCGAGCTACGGCGGCAATCCATTGGCGTCGGCGGCCTGCGACACGACCCTCCAGATTATTTTGCGGGATAAATTAGTGGAAAACGCCGCGACGGTGGGCGCGGCGATGCTTCAACGCCTCACTGAGATTCAAAAACAGCAGCCGCTGATCGGCTCACTCCGCGGTCGCGGGCTCATGATCGGCGTCGATCTGGTTAATCCGAAGGACAAAAAACCTCTCGACAAGTCCGTCTGTCGCGAGATTTTTGAAGAGGGGTTAAAACGCGGCGTTCTCACGATGGCGTACAACCCTTCGCTGCGCATCAATCCTCCGCTGGTGATCACGGAGAAGCAGGCGTTGGATGGCCTCGACCTCATGGCCGAAGCGATGAAGGTCGTCGCGAAGAGGCGAAGCCTCTGAGCAAGATTCAACGCGTCGCTCTCGTCGGCTTCGGCGCCATCGCCGAGGGCGCCCATCTGTCGGCTTTGCGCTCATGCAATGTTGCCGTGGATGCTGTCTGTGAGCCCTCGCCATTGCGCCGCGAAGCGGCGAAAAAGTCGTTGCCGTCGGCGCGCGTCTACGAGACGCTCGATTCGTTGCTGTCGGCGGAGAAATCGCTCGACGCCCTCATCGTTTGCTCTCCGCCAAGCTATCACGGAAGCGGAATTTTGGCGGGGATTCGCGCCGGCATCCACGTCTTGTGTGAAAAGCCCCTGACGCTGGACCCCGAAATCTTCGCGCAAATCCAAACGGAGTCCGCTTCGCGGAACGTTTGCGTGTACTCGATCAACAACTGGGCCTTCTCACCTCAATGGTCGCGCTTGTTGGAGGTCGCCGCGTCAGGACGCTTGGGTGCGATACGACATGTTGATATTCGCGTGCTTCGCACGCGTCCATCCGTTTCGGCTTCGCCGAACGACTGGCGGCGCGACCCGGCCATTTCAGGCGGCGGCATTTTCGTGGATCACGGCTGGCACAATCTCTATTTGATGAGACGGCTGCTGGGCCCCGAACTTTCTATTGTCGACGTCGTCCTTCATCCTAAAAATTCCGTGGACGACGTGGCGACCGCGTTGTTCGCGGCTGCCGCCGCGTCCGGCACCATGCACCTCTCCTGGCGCGCGGGCGAGCGCTCGAACTCCGCCTTCGTGACGGGTGAAAAAGGCTCCGCGGAGCTTCGCGACGACGAACTCATCATCAAGGCCGAGGGCGTCGAAGAGAGCGTCAAGTTCCCCGAGAAGCTTTCAGGCGGCTCCGCGCATCCCGAATGGCTTGCCGCCATGTGGCCGTCCTTCGAGGCCGAATGCGGCGGCGTCAGACGGGGCCAAAATCTGACCGAGGCTGAATTTTGCCTTGCTTCAATCCGACATGCCTACACGGAGGCCGCGCGTGCCTGATTCGGCTCTGTTCACCCGCGCGATCCTCTGGGTCGCCCACCCGCAGCTGCTCTGGCAGCGAGCCGGAGGCATGCTCGTCGTCGAGCGCCAGCTGTTCACCGCCGCGCGCGCCGGCATCAAATCCGTCTACATCGCGCTGCCCGAGCCGGACGCGGCGCTGCGCGCCTCGCTGCGCATCCCGCCCGGCCTCGAGACGCGCTGGGTGACCAAGGGCCAGACGGCGGTGGACGAATGCGAGCCCCCCTACCTGGGGCTCTCCGCGGATCATCTCATCCGCGTCGAGACTTTGGCCTTCATCGCCCGGCAGAATTTCCCGGCCTCCGTCAGCTACGAGGACGCCTCCAACCTGAGCGTCGTCCAGGTCGTGCTCACTCGCGAGGACTCGATCTCGCGCGTCAAGCAGCCCCTGCCCGACGGCTCCTTCAAACGCCTCGAGGCCCCGCTGTCGCAGGGCCCGATCGTGGACTGGCTGATGGTCGCGGGAGCCAAATCCCAGGACGGCTTCATGGCCCGACACTTCGACCGCCACCTCTCGCTGGCCGCCAGCCGCGCCCTGCTCGACAGCACGGTCACCCCGAATCAGATGACCGTCTTCAGCACGATGATCGGCCTTATCGGAACCGCCTTCTTCCTGGGCGACACGCGCCTGGCGTACGTGACCGGCGCGCTGCTGGTCTGGCTCCACTCGGTGCTCGACGGCTGCGACGGCGAGCTCGCGCGCGTGCGCTTCCAGGAAAGCCCCTTCGGCTCGGACCTCGACTTCTGGGGCGACAACCTCGTCCACCTCTCGCTCTTCACCTGCCTCGGCGTCGGCTTCTGGCTCGGCGGCAACACCCACACTTTGCTGCTCGCCGCCGTGGCCGACGCGGGCGTGCTCGCCTCCGCCTGGACCGCCTGGAGCCACCGCCGCGCCCAGCGCGCGGAGCGAAAGCGCACGCCCGAATCCGGCGTCGTCGACGTGCTCCAGGGCGACGGCTTCGAGTCCAAGCTGTCTCGCCTCGAGAACGCGCTGGCGCAGCGCGACTTCATCTATCTGCTCGTGGTCCTGGCCTTCGTGGACATGGTCTACGAGTTCCTCTGGGCCGCCGCCATCGGCGGCAGCCTTTTCTTCTTTGTCATGCTTTATCTCAGGAGAGTCAATCACAATGAACAAGCTCGCCAGCCGCATCCAGCCCGCTAAGGGCAAGCTCGGCATTTTGCTGCCGGGAATGGGAGCCGTTTCCAGCACCTTCATCGCTGGCGTGGAGCTCGTGAAGAAAGGCCTCGGCACCCCCGTCGGCTCGGTCACCCAGATGCAGGCGATCCGCCTCGGCAAGCGCTACGAGAACCGCTCGCCCCTGATCAAGGATTTCGTGCCCCTGGCCTCGCTCGACCAGCTCGTGTTCGGCGGCTGGGATTTCTTCACCGACGACATGTTCGTCGCGGCGACGAAGTGCGGCGTCCTCGACGCGGCCATGCTGGCGCCCATCAAGAAGGAGCTCGAGGCGATCAAGCCGATGTCCGCGATCTACGACGCGAACTACATCAAGAACATCAAGGCCGCCAGCCCCAAGAAAGGCAAGACCAAGATGGACCTGGCCGAGCAGGTGATGGCCGACATCCAGAGCTTCAAGAAGAAGAACGGCTGCGACCGCGTGGTCATGCTCTGGTGCGGCTCCACCGAGCGCCTGCCCGCTCCGTCAAAGTCCCATGAGGACCTTGAGTCCTTCGAGCAGGGCCTGCGCGACAACGATCCCGCGATCCCGCCTTCGATGATCTACGCGTACGCAGCGATCAAGCTCGGCATGGCCTACGGCAACGGCGCGCCGAACCTGTCGTGCGACATCCCCGCGCTGCTCGAGCTCGCGGAGCAGACGGGCTCGCCCATCTGCGGCAAGGACTTCAAGACCGGCCAGACCCTCATGAAGACCACGATTGCACCCATGCTCAAGGCGCGCATGCTCGCGCTCACGGGCTGGTACTCGACGAACATTCTCGGCAACCGCGACGGCGAGGTGCTCGACGACCCGGGCTCGTTCAAGACGAAGGAGCTCAGCAAGATGTCCGTGCTCGACACCATCCTCGAGCCCGAGCTCTATCCCAAGCTGTACGGCGACTTTCACCATAAGGTCCGCATCGACTATTACCCTCCCCGCGGCGACGCGAAGGAAGGCTGGGACAACATCGACATCCGCGGCTGGATGGACATGCCGATGCAGATCAAGATCAACTTCCTGTGCCGCGACTCGATCCTGGC
>Ga0105164_10000178_pt1 | contig 47743 bp, 51 predicted proteins | sample VDWuncwatermetaG_FD_89674 | JGI IMG/M metagenome (GOLD analysis project Ga0105164, IMG submission 89674) | Wastewater microbial communities from Netherlands to study Microbial Dark Matter (Phase II) - VDW unchlorinated drinking water | ecosystem: Environmental > Aquatic > Freshwater > Drinking...
AAACTCTTTGTGACATTCTTATAACAAAGATCAAAACTGCTCTTTGACATATTCAATCGTTTTTGCTATCGTTATTTTAGCTACTTACTCTCTGCACCTTTTTCATTCTTTTACGAAGGAACCTTTAGTTACTACATTAATAATATTATGAGATATGCGCGTCTGGATTCCCGCTTTCGCGGGAATGACAAAGTACTAATGATTATATTCTACAAATGATTAGAACAAAGTTAAAGTAAAATTAAAGAAATTAAATCTCGTATTCCGGATCCAAAACAACGGCCTTGACTAAAAGATCGACAATCTTTTCAACCGCCGCCTCGGATTCCTCATTTTCAACAAGTGCCAGATCAATGCTTTCCGCGGTAAAGCGATCATCTTCTCCGACACAAACAACCAAGGTGCGATTGGGGCTATTGAGTTTTTTGAGCATGTCCAGTTCGTACTGATCGATATCCGTGATGCTGGTGATTAAAATCAGGCCCGCATCCGTCATTAAATGCGCCAACTCTCCTAATTGGATGAGAGCATCGTATTTACCCAATGTCTTATCTTTTGAATCCTGCCCGCCCAAGACAAGGCGATTGGAAATTCCCAAAAAATAAACATTTTTTTCTAAATTAAACAAAGCTTCCTCCAAAGCCTTCGATATGCGTTGTTTGCCCGTATCAATTTTACCGGCGATAACAATAAAAGCGGATTTATGCTGGTATTTTTGGGCGCGCAGCGGCGGTGTGATGTGTGAACGTTCCCAGCCATAATCGCGTTTTTTAATTTGTTGGCTTAAGTTTGAGTCACTGTCAAAAATCGGCGCTAAAATGATTCCCCCGCCGGAGATCTCATAATTGTCCACCAGAACAAAACGTCCGGTTTGGGCTATATCGCCCACCACATCAAAAGCAATTGGTTTGAGGGTTTCAAAAATGATCTCTCCTACCTCATGGCGGTCCACGTGAGGCTTGATGGTGAACCCTAATTCAGCGGCGTTTAGGACGTGAATAATATCAGCCACGATCACCGGCACTTGCTGGGTGGTGATTTTTAATTTATACGTCTTACCCTTAATTAAAGGCTGTTTGCCCATCCAAAATATATTCGCGCGGAATTTGTTGCTGACGTGCGGCAGCTTTTCTGAGGCTTTGCAGAGGATTTCTCCTGGACGGATATAAATTTCAGTATCATAGGTAAAACCGATGCTTTCACCGGCAAAAGCTTCCCTGCGCGCGGGGCCGTTAAAATATTCGACAGTTTTAATACGGTTTTTTTTACCGGAGGGCAAAAAGACAATATTATCTCCTGCTTTAATTGTACCGCACTCAACCCTGCCCGCGACAATACGACGCTTATCCCCTTCTTCAGTGAACTTATAAATGTCTTGCACCGGCATACGAAAAGGCAATTGATCAAGGGGGGCGGCTTTTTCAAAACTATCAAGTAACTCTAAAACACTCCCCTCCTTATACCAGGGCATATTTTTAGATGGGGAAATCATATTGTCCCCGTAGTAAGCCGCGATGGGGATGAATGCTTTGGGGACAAGATTGATCTCAGTCAGAAATTTAGAGTAGTCGGTCTTTATCTTTTCAAATACTTCCTTGTCATAATTGACCAGATCCATTTTATTGACACAAACAGCGATATTCTTGATGCCTAAAAAGCGCATCATGGTACCGTGGCGTTTGGAATTTTCTTTAATGCCTTCATGGGCGTCAATCACCAATAATGCCGCCTCAGCGCGCGCGGCGCCGGAGACCATGTTCTTGAGAAATTCAATATGACCAGGCGCATCGATAATAATGTAATCACGCTTGGGAGATTTAAAAAATGAACGCGCGGTATCAATGGTTATGCCCTGGGCCTGCTCATCCTTGAGGGCGTCCAATAAAAACGCATACTCGAAAGGCTTGGCGTTGCGCTTGCATTGTGCTTTGACCGCTTCTATTTTACCTTCAGGCAAAGAGCCTGTGTCAGCTAAAAGACGTCCTACAAGCGTGCTTTTGCCGTGGTCCACGTGGCCGACGATGACCACGTTCATCTGCTCACGTTGATTAGTTATCACATGTATCCTTCTTTGCGCAAGGTCTCAAGGCCGCCGCCATCTTCTTTGTCCTGCTCACGGCCGGAACGTTCGGCGATATTCTTAAATTTGCCTTCACGCAATTCTTTAACGACATCCGCAACATTTTTGGCGGTTGAATCCACCGGATTCGTGCATGGGTAACAACCCAAAGACCGGTAACGCTTGCCATTGCCCTGATCAAAATACAAACGCGTAATGGGGACTTCTTCGCGTTGAATGTATTCCCAAATATTCAATTCTGTCCAGTCGAGCAAAGGATGGATACGGATGTGCGTGCCCGGCGCAAAATCAGTCTTAAACTGGTTCCATAATTCCGGTGGCTGATCACCGACATCCCAGTCGCTGTTTCTGTCACGAGGTGAAAAATAACGCTCTTTGGAACGTGAACCTTCCTCATCCGCGCGAGCGCCGACAATAACACCGATATATGGCTCGGTATTGGTATCCACTTCGTATTGTCTGCTTTTATGATTGAGACGTAAACGCGGCCAGTCACCCGACAAAGTATTTTTCAAGGCATCGGTCTTAAGCGCCTTGCAGCAACTGATACGATCCAAAGCCCCGTCAGGAAACGTACGTTTATCTTTTAAGGCTTGGCTGTTTTGACCCACGATCATATTTAATTTGAATTTAAGGGCCAATTCATCGCGGTATTTGATCATTTCAGGGATTTTATAGCTGGTATCAATATGGACCAATGGAAAAGGCACATGACCGAAAAATGCCTTGCGCGCAAGCCACAGCAATACCGTCGAGTCTTTGCCGATGGACCATAACATGACCAAGGACTTAAATTCACGGTAAGCCTCGCGTAAAATATATACGCTTTGGGATTCTAAAGCGTCTAATTTATCCATTTAATGATCCCCCTCCCTTACCCTCCCCACAAGGGGGAGGGAAATTCATTTAGTCCCTTTCCATTTAGGATTATCATGCAAGCCGCATTCTTTTTGTTCAGGCATCTCCCACCACCAGCGGCCGGCACGGATATCCTCACCCGGTTTAATGGCACGGGTGCATGGCGCGCATCCGATGGAAACAAATCCTTGTGCGTGTAAAGGGCTGATATCTACATTATTTTTCTTGATATAATCCCGGACTTGTTCCAAAGACCAATTATAAAGCGGATTAAATTTAATTTTTTTATTAGCTTCGTCCCATTCCACCGGCTCAAGGCCGGCGCGTGTTTCAGCTTGCTCACGCCGCAGTCCAACAACCCAGGCATCCATATTTGACAAAGCCCGTTGTAATGGTTCAACCTTGCGTATATGGCAGCAAAGTTTACGGTTTTCAATGCTTTCATAAAAAAGATTAATGCCTTTAGTGCGCACCATATCTTCTACTCTTTTGGTATCAGGGTAATAAATTTTAAAATTGAGTTTACTGTATTTCTTTTGATTTTTAGCCATCAGTTCATAAGTCTCAGCAAACAGGCGTCCGGTATCCAAGGTAAAAATTCCTATACCCGGAGCTGTTTTGGCAATCATATCCGTAATGGCCTGGTCTTCTTCGCCTAAACTGGTGGCAAAGGTACATTTCTCGGGAAATTCATCATAAGCCAGCTTGATTAACCCCAGGGCATCAAGACGGGTTGCCTTTGCATTGAGTTGTTTAATACGTTCTGTATTTTTAAATATCATAACTTAAGATTTTGATTTGCTGACGCTGACGGTTGCAAAGATCCTCTAACGTAATGCCTTTTAATGTATGAATAATGCTTTTATCTATATCTTCCCACAAAAAACTGACAGCATCATTTTTCTTTTTCCTTTTTTCTTCATCGAAAGATCCCACTCCTCCCAACTGTTTGACTATATAGGCCAGATTGATTTGCCGCGGCTCTAAGGCCAAAATATATCCACCCATTTTACCTCGGATACTTTGAACAAGCCCAAAATTTTTTAAAGCAATGAGAATATGAATCAAAAATTGCTGTGGCACACCCGCGCGACGGCCAATAATTTTAAGTTGACACGGATGAGTGGCCGGCCAATGCAAAGCGAGCTCCAAGAGGGCCCTTACCGCGTAATCCATTTTGGCAGAAACTTTCATAAGAAGCCTTCAAATGAACTCCCCTAAACCGTGTTTATACTATTGCAAATTCTATAACCTGCATGCCGCAGAGAGCGGCAGCCTCTTTATAAAAAAGAGGGGGAGATTTCATTTTGTTAAATTTCGTAATCTATTAAAGTGCGTCCAATTTTAACACGTTCCCACAGCCGTTCATGAAAATAATAAAGGAACATTTTCGTAAAAAGTTCTATAGATCCAATCGAAAAAGCGATGTATAGTTTACGCGTAATAATCCAGGAAATAAGAATAGTATCCATTGTACCGGTTATACGCCAGGAAATCGCCTTAGCCACACTCCTCCAATGCTCATCTTTTACTGTAACTTTAGCCATTAAATCCTCCAAATATAAACATTACTAAATTTATCATATAAGTAATGTTATCATAAAAAAATTTTTTGTCAAGACACATTTTATACGGAAGAAGCCTGCAATTTCTCTTGCAGTTCGCTTAAAATCGGCAGGTTCACGGCAGGTTTAATTTCGATGATTTCAGGATCGAAGCCCTGGATTTGGTTTAATTGGGCCATGTCCTGTTGGGCCAAAGGCAGAGGCACACCGTTTCCGTTGCGTTTGATTTGCAGACCCAAATTAGCGGAGTTAAAGTCGATACCACCTTTTAAATCGGAAATTTGCGCCTTGTCGGAATTTAATTTTTGTTTAGCCCCGTCTGAAAAAATAACATCAAACCCCCACGAAGGATAAAAAAAGTTTCCTCGTATTGTCCGTTTGTCATCTAATTCCGTATTCTCAGTACTTAATTTAAATGTTTGTGCCAGGACCAGGCCGAGGCGGTCGCCCTTGGATTTGATATCGAAAGCAGTTTCAGAACTAACCAAAGCCAATATGGGAATCTTACTTGGTCCGGTATCCTTTATTGTATCCACACTACCAACTTTTAAATCTCTAGAACTGATGATAGGTAACATTTCGTCCCTAAAAAATTCGTAGAACACCTGGTTGTTACGCCCTTGTTCTTTCTCGGCAGCTTTTAATGAGAGAAATATATCATTATTTGATTTTTCGTCTTTTATCAAACGATTTATCAAACGTGCGGTAGTTTCCGAAATTTCTTCAAAAGCAATTAAGAATTTCTTACCTTCACCTGCGAAAGCATCTGCTATTTGAGCAAACTTACTATATTGCTTTATTGAATTTTTAGTAGCTGCCATATACGCTCGATAGGGCTCTTCTTTGAATAAAGCCAGGGAAACCGCCCCTTTGACATCATCCCACTTATTAATATCAATTACCCTGCCACTCGTCGCCTTCGGCTTCTGCGAAAACATCGCCGCATCTTTTTTGCGCTTCTCTTCCCATAGATCTAATCGCACCTTAACTGTAGGTATCCCCTGAGCTTGGAGTCTTAAATGAACAAGTTCTGAAACAAAAGGCTTTAATGCATCGGAGGCATCAATAACCGGAAGGTTAAGCTTTGTAAACTTTATTTTTAAATTTGCTATGTCTTTATTAGACGCTGAAACCACCGCCAAATAAGGTTTTTTCTCTGCCTCTTTTTCCTTTGCCCAGGTTTCTGCTACCTCAATATTGTCGATAAGTTCTATATCTGGAAACCCCGCAGACGTAATCTCCTTATATAAATATACTCTCATCTTCTCATCTAATGGAGCAATCACCAGAATAGAGGATGGTCTTTTTTCTGCAAGATATAGTGGTACCCTATATCGCGGTAGATTCCGATATTCCTCAGGTATCTCCTTTGACTTGGTGGCCATCGCCCTGTCACTACCAGATGGATTAAATGCAACTGTAACTTTATCTAAAGAACCTTCTGAAGCAAGAGCAGCCATATCTAAACCTACAGGAAGGGTACCCCCTGAACGAATAATCTCAACATTATTTTTGCCTACCATGGCTGGATCGATCCGATTAAATCCACCCGAAAAATATTTCCTGGGGATAGCTTCATTGGTGTATTTGTCCACATCTTCCTTGATGTAATTAAAAACGCCCTTTTTAAAGGCCTTCAGATACCGTTGGTAAATTTCTTCATTTGCCTTGGGATCTTGCAAATTTACTCCAACCACCTTTTCTTTGTTGACATATACTTTCCCTAAAAGTGACTCCTTCAAAACTTTTTTATACCAGGTCGCAAGCACCATCCCGCTGTACATTTGTCGAAGATTGGCGAAATTCTTCCCCTCATTGACTTCCTTTTCTAATTCAGGAAGGATGATTTCCCGGATGACCTGGGAGCCGATGGAGTGGGTGTCATTAGTATTTCCCCCAACCCCTCCCACGAGGGAAGAGGAAATAGCAGAATGTTTTTCAAGCGAGAGATAATCCTCTTCCAGCATCACCTTCAGATGGCTTTTGATAATATAAGCTGTATTGCCGCTTTCATAGACAAAAGCCTGGTCCGGCACAATCCATACCTTGTTAAAAGTGTTCACCGGAATATCCGTCGTGTGATATTCATCCCAAGCGCGCTGATAAATCCTGTCCCAAAATTTTTTTCCCAAGCCATCTTCAGGATAAATCAAACTGGAAGTAATTTGTTTGAGCAGATAATCTTCGGCCAAAAGATCCCTGCCCATTTCAGTCTTACCGAAATCGTCCTTGATAATACGGCTCTTTTCATAAGGAGACAGGTTTACCCATTGGTCTTCATCGGGAATAGTCAAAGAAGCCAGGAAATATTTGACCAACTTTTTATATTCCTCTTGCTTTTGATCCTGTTCCAAATTTTGATCGCCTTTATGGATTAAGAAATCAAACTGCAGGGCATTGTCAGGATGGACCGTGATACCTGCTAAATGCGCGGATCTAAATTCCGCACTTAAATGCACCATGACACCGGGTGGCGGCAAAAGCGGCATCCGGTCTGTCATCTGGGCATAGGCCGGAGATTTTACAGAGGTGCTGATAAAAGCTGTCAAAATGACTATCGAAATAGCTTTTCGCATTTGTCTAAACATAGCTTTGTTCATATTTAGGGTACATGGGGTCATATTTCCCTCATTTTTGCCTTCCTTATAAGGAAAGTATACCATATAAAACCCCCAAAAACAAAGATCCATGTATGAAAAAAATCATGCCAACAACTTATCCACTATCTTTGCACTGCCCGAAGGCATAGGGTAATGTCGGATTTCCTGGAGATTTACCCATTTATGGAAAACATTGGTAACGGGAGGATTAACATATTGGCAGGCATAGACATTTAAATTGACCTTGAATTGAGTATAAAAATGGGTCACATTAAATAAATATTTCGCACCCTTAATTTCTATACTAAGCTCTTCTTTTAACTCCCGAATCAGGGCTTTTTTCTTTGACTCCCTTGGGCGTACTTTTCCACCAGGGAATTCCCATAAATCTGCCAAGAGACCTTTAGAAGGCCGTTTTTGGATAAAATAATTATTCCCCTTTTTAATAATCGCGATGACAGCTTGAATGTCTTTAATGAATTTCTTTTTAGTTTCAGGAATAATTTCCTGTTTACCTGTCTTATAAGCCTGACAATACTTAATTAAAGGACATAAAACACAAACAGGTTCTTTAGCACGGCAGACCAAGGCACCCAATTCCATCAAAGCCTGATTAAAATTTCCAACACCCCGATCCGGTAAAACCTTAAGCAAAAATTCATTGACCTTTGGATCTTGTTTTGTGTCAGCTAATCCTTGCAAAGCTAATAAACGCATCACCACCCTGCGGACATTCGCATCAATGATCGTTAAAGGAATATCATAGGCAATGCTTAAAACTGAACCGGTGGTGTATGGCCCAAAGCCGGGTAAAGAACGGATGACTTTAGGATCTTGGGGGATAATTCCTTTATGCTCATTAATAAGGGAAAAGGCCGCCTTATGTAAGTTTTTAACACGATTATAATACCCCAAGCCTTGCCATTGCTTTAAAACCGTTTGCAAAGGGGCTTTGGCCAGATCATGGACCGTTGGAAACATTTTGATCCATCTCTCATAATAAGCAATGACCGTGCTGACAGTGGTTTGCTGGAGCATGATCTCGGAAACCCAAATTTTATAAGGGTCTTTGGTGCGGCGCCAAGGCAGGTCGCGTTTATGTTTGTGGTACCAATTAGTTAAGTCATGAGAAAAAAGTTTGTAATGGATTCCCGCTTTCGCGGGAATGACAGTGGAAGGTTTTTTAAGCATTATTGATCAAATCAACAAAAAGGTTAGGAATTTGAGCATGCTGCCCGAGGGGCTTGGTAATAGCAAATTTAATTTGAGGATATTTTTTTTGTGCTGCAAGCATGATGGCAGGGATATCTTCATTCACGTGCCGACCGGCGTTTAGAAAATTTAAGGCCAACACGACAAGCGTGGCCCCTTGAGATACACATCTATCTATGCCTTCAGGAATGCTGGGCGGTTCAATTTCCAAAAAAGCAAATTCAACGATTAGTTGCCGTAGATGTTGACGTAAAATATTAACCAAAACAGAAATTTCCTCTTTGGTTTTGGACGAGCGGCTGCCGTGGGATACCAATAACACAGCTTTCCTCATAAATGACTCTCATTCAAAAATGATTTTTAAAGGGTTAGAAGAACGGCTGACAAAAATTTTAGCACCGAAAGAAAAAGGCAAACACACATGGGAACCGTCCACAAACACAACGCCTTCCCGCATGAGCGAGGTCAGGGTAATTTTTTGAGTTGGTTTAAGTATGCCCCCTTTATGATGATAATGTATATTTTTCCCGCGATAAAGCTCCCGCGGTTTATATTGAAATTCTTGTGCTTCCTGAGGTAAAATTTTGCCGCCCGCTGAATGCAGGCCGCCTGAAGAGCCGGCAGCCGTGGCAATCCATATTCCGGAGGAGCGCTGTGCTTCCCTGAGTTTCCCAACGGTCAAATAATAACGGCTCATGGCCCCGGGATTATGGTGGCAAATCAAAATATCGTTAAGCGCATTCATTGATTGAGTGCCATCGCTGAAAGATAAACTTAAACGATTAAATTCTTTTACCCGCGCCTTTCCGGCCAGGACCTTATCCAATAATTTCTCAAAATTTTTAGGATTACCGGAACAAAAACGTCCAACGCTCCAGTTGGGATCGGAATTAACACCCCAAACTGTTTCTTCCTTAACGTGCCGGGCAGCTTCCAAGAATGTGCCATCGCCCCCCACTGTAATGATCAAATCATAACGGTTATAGTCGAGAAAAGACCCTCTGCAGGCTTTAGTAAATTTTAATTTGTGTTTTTTTAAAACAAATTCTACATAGGATAAACTCCGGAAATGATTCTCATGCGTGCGGCGAAAGCGCTTGATCTCTTCGGTATTCAACAACCCTTCCAGCTGGGCTAAACGCTTGCGGTCGCTTAAAAAGTATCCGGCATAGGTGCTGTTTTTGTAAAATAAAAGTATATTCATGAACTCCCCTGAACTCCCCTAACCCCTCTTTATAATAAAGAGGGGAATATTATTTTTAGAGGGAGAAAATTTAATTTTTGATTCAATTGCTTTGAACGAAGAAAATATTGCGTCCGCGCCTGTTAAATAAAAAGCAGGCAATGATGTTTCTAAAGCTATACAGAAAAGCCCGGCTGCTTTGGCTGAACGTATGCCAAAGGGAGCATTTTCAAAAACAACCGCATCCTTAGGCAAAACATTAAGTTTAGCTATGGCTTTTAGGTACGGTTCCGGATGAGGCTTGCCGTTTTGAACATCGCAGCCGCAAACAGTCACATCAAAGCAATCCCATAAATCTTTCGGAAGAAGTTTTTGTGCTGAATCACGGGAAGTCCCGGTTACCAAGGCCAACTTAAACCCTTGGGCAACGGATCTTTTAATAAACATCCTGCTGCCTGGAATAAATTTACGTTTTAAAATCCGCTTAAATAATTTTTCCTTTTCGTAAAGGAGTCTCTTGCCAATAGCATCAGTATAAATTTTTTCTTTTTCTATAAATAACTCGCGTAGGCTGTCTATACTTTTTTGTCCTTCACGTTTATAAATATCTTCATGGCTTGCTGTTATCCCCTCAGAGGCAAAAACAGACCTCCAGGCACGGAAGTGATACGGCATGGTATCCGTGATAACACCATCCATGTCAAAAATAAGTGTCGATATTTGAAATTGAATAGGAAGGAGGGGCATTCTTTTAGTAAGACCCTTGATCAGACCCTTGAGAAGGCCCTGGAACAGGCCCTTGAGTAGCTTTTCGACGCATCATTTGCTGGAGCTCTTTTTCTTGTCCCCTCACAGCTGCATTAAACTCTTTTTGGCGCTCTTCATCAGCTTTTTTTTCAGCGTTTTCCTCTGCTAATTGAGCTTTTAATCTTTCTTTTTCTTTACTTAGCGCTTCTTTCTTTTCACGCAAACGTTTTTTTTCTTTAATGGCCGCGGCTTTAGCATCTGCTTTTTCTTTCGCTTTCTGGACGGCTAAATTGATTTCATAATCTGTCAGAAAGGCAAGACGTTGGGCATAATCAGTTTTTTTCCAATCTTTGTTAAATTCTTTATAGTAAGAAAAACGTAAAAAAAAAGGCGCTTTGGTCAGGTCACGACCAAATTCTTTTTGTAAAAAGGCTTCATCGAACGCTTCCTTTGCAAAAGAAAGCGAGAATAAAAACAAAAATATACATAAGAAATTTAATAAATATTTAACTATAAATCACCTTCCATTCTTCCCAGCCGCCATCAATGCTATAAACTTGTTTGAATCCCTGATCAGCAAAAAAACCGGCTGCTTGTTGAGAAGAAATACCATGATAACAATAACATATCAAAGGCGTCTCTTTGTCAGTTTTTTGTAAAAAAGCCTTAATATTCTCATCGTTCACGGTTTGAGCTTGGGCAATGTGTCCTTGAGCAAAAGAGTCAGCGTCCCGTATATCGACAATGGTAACCATATTACCTGTTCTTATGATTTCGTGAGCTTTTTGGACGCTAATTTGCGTAAAATTATTCATAATTAATTATAGCACATTAGATCTGACAAGGCAGAAAAATACGAAAAGTTGAACCTGCGTCGATAGAGCTTTCTACTTCAATTTTACCCTGGTGAGCAGTTACAATTTGACGCACAATAGCCAAACCTAAACCTGTGCCCCCGTCTTGCCTGGAACGGGCTTTATCAACCCTGTAAAAACGTTCAAACACACGCGAAAGGTGTTCTGCCGGGATTCCGACCCCGTTATCATTGACTTCAACAACTACATAAGGCTTTTCCCATCGTGCTTGAATGCTGATTTTGCCACCGGACGGTGTAAATTTGACCGCGTTATCCAATAAATTTAAAAATACCTGTTCCATCCGCTGTCGGTCCACCAATACATTAGGTAAATCCGGAGGAATATCCACCTTCACTTGGTGCCCTTTATCTTCAATAATTTTTTTATGCAAGGCCAGCACAGTATGGACTATTCTATTTAAAGGTTCGGCTACAATATTCATTTTTACTTCTTTGGATTCAATGGACGATAAAATCAAAAGATCGTTAACCAAATTTTCTAAACGTTGGGTCTGCTTATCAATAATGTCTAAAAAACGCACCAAAGCCACAGTGTCATCCTTAGCGGAAGTTTTTAGAGTTTCCACAAAACCTTTGATGGCGGTCAAAGGAGTTTTTAATTCATGGGATACATTAGCTACAAAATCCGCACGGATCTTTTCTAATTTCTTTAATTCAGTAATATCATGAAATACCGCGATTAAACTTAATAGCTTGTCCTCACGATCCATCACCGGTGAGATCTGCATGCTGAAAAAAGATTCCTGAGGCCCAATGATGTTTATTTCTTTTCTGACCGCCCGTTTATGCAACAGGGCCTCTTTAAGGGAGTCATTGATCTCCTGGTTCCAAATAACTTCCCAATACAATTTGTTCTGTATTTCTTTAGATCGTAGTTCTAATAATTGACAAAAATTGGGACTGGCATGTTCGATCTTACCCTTTGAATTAATGACGATAACACCCTCCACCATGCTGGAGAGGATTGTTTCAAAATTTTCACGGTCAACCCAGGAAGTGCTAAGCTGTTTTAAGAAATCACTTTTGGCAGAGTCGTGGGAATTACGGATTTGTAAGATACGGCGGTGATAAAAGTGACGCGAGACTAACAAAACCAAGATGGCAACAACAGCAACGATAACAATCCAAAAATACCACATCAGTGCTCCGTAAACTTAATTGTTAATAGCTTGAGGTTTACTCCGCACTTCCGCTAGGGGGGCAAGCCCCCCTTCGGCGCTCGCTTTGCTCGCTGAGCACCCCCCAAGCCTGGGGGAAATGCTTTCCCCCAAACCCCCTTTTAATCCACCGGGCATATAAAAACTAATTTTACGGTGTATTATTCGACATCCTTAAAACGATAACCGACCCCTCTTACGGTTTCAATATAATGCTCAGCTTCCCCAAGCTTTTTGCGTAAACCGCGCACGTGTACATCGACCGCGCGGTCAATAATAAACTTTCCCTCTTTCCAAACATTGTCCAGGATTTGCTCGCGCGACCATACCCGGCCAGGCGTTCGGGAAAGAAACTCAACGATATCAAATTCGATGGAGGTTAATTTAACTTCTCGCCCTTTATAAGAAGTTTTATGCTTCAATAAATCCATGTTAAAATCACCGAAACTGCGCACATTATCGGCTGAGACCGAAGATAACTGTAAATCTGCTGTACGGCGGGTAATAGCTTTAATCCGTGCTACCAAAACTTTAGGGCTAAAAGGTTTGGGTATATAATCATCCGCGCCCATTTGCAAACCAACCACCACATCCGCCTCTTCGCTTTTAGCGGTGAGCATGACAATGGGAATATGTTTGGTTGCAGTGTCGTTTTTTAGCGTGCGGCAAATTTCAATCCCGTCAACTTCCGGCAGCATCAAATCCAGGATAATTAATTCCGGCTTTCGTTGGGTGACAAAATCAACCGCCTGACTGCCATCATACAAACAGGCAATTTCATAGCCCTCACGTTCTAAATTATAGGCAATGAGTTCGCTGATATCACGGTCGTCTTCAACAACTAAGATCTTCTTTTTAACCATTTCAGAATTCTATATATATTGTGTTAAATAAAGATGAAGAGTTTCTGAATTTTTAGTTAAGAATTCCGAGCTACTACGAGTGTCCGGCGAACAACATTTAACCTTTGTGGTATTATAGCCTACATGACCGTTAATTTCATATTTTTTATTTTGTGCCAAAGTGATCGCGGGGACACCATAAGGGCCTAAACAGCAGCCTCAGGATGACAGGGATTTGATCTGATCGCGGATGCTTTTATAGAATACTTTATCTTTAGGATGCGTCAATAAAACTTCGACTTCATCAGGATGGACCCAGCGGGCGTGGGGATTATGAGGGTCCTTAGGTTTTAATTCATTTTGTTCGGTCTTGAATAAAAAGAAAAGAAGCACCTTCCATTCATTTTTATCTTCGCCGGTGTTTGGGCCTATTTTATAACGCCCATAAGACCCCAAGGTACACAGAAAATGAAGACCAGCAATCCCGGATTCTTCCATGATCTCACGGATGGCCGCCTGAATAGGTTCTTCACCGGGGTTGACATGCCCTTTAGGTAAAGACCATGATGTTCCATTTTGATTGACTACCAAAATCATCCGTTGCTGATTGATGACAACCCCTCCGGCGGAGACGGTAACCTTACTCGGTATATATTCCCTAATATTCCCTGTTCCTTCGTTTGGCGTTAACATATAGGCTATTCGCGTTTTGCGATACGGGGGATACATCTCTCTCGGTTACTCCGTAGAAATTCTTTCCCATTTCAATGCGGTCCAAACCTTTTCGGATACGGTACAAATTGGTGTCCCTTAATGAATACACACATCCGCAGTATTCCTGCTGATAAAATTCTTCACGTTTCGAAATTTCGTACATACGCGCTGATCCGCCCTTTTTACGCCAATTATACGTCCAGTAAATCATGCCTTCATAACGTCCCGCGGCCCTTGTTCCGCAACCATTGATCTGGTCCATGTCTTTCCAACGGGACAATCCTAAGGAAGAAACAATGACCTTAAAATCATGCTCATGAGCGTACAGGGCTGCCCGTTCAAAACGCAGCTCAAAGCAGGCGCTGCAGCGCGCTCCCCGTTCAGGCTCAAATTCCAGCCCCTTGACACGGGCAAACCAATTGGACGTATCATAATCAGCGTCGACAAAAGGGACATTCATTTTTTGGGCGAATCGGATATTTTCATTCTTGCGTATTTCATATTCTTTGCGGGGATGAATATTGGGGTTATAGAAGAAAATTGTAAAATTTATCCCGGAAGCAGACAGCGCTTCCATCAATTCTCCGGAACATGGAGCGCAGCAGGAATGCAAAAGCAGTTTATTTGCATTTTCAGGGAGTGCTAACTTTTCTCTTATCAATTCTTGTGACATAAGATAATTTAAACTCTCCTCTTTTTTATATAGAGGGGTCAGGGGAGTTCAAAAAAAGAGGCCTAGTTGTAAAACCAGGCCTTGGGATGACTTTTATTTTACGCTGCTTTAGTAACATTCACGGCTTGCTCGCCCTTGGGGCCTTGTTGAATGTCAAATTCAACTTCTTGGCCTTCTTCAAGGGTCCTGTAGCCATCTGATTTGATCGCGGTGTGATGAACGAAAACATCTTTACCATTTTCCGGGGTGATGAAACCATAACCTTTTTGGTTATTAAACCATTTGACTTTACCTTTTGCCATTACCTTGATCCTCCTTCTTATAAACAACACAACTATCGTATTATTTATACTACTTCTAAAAAGTATGCCTCACTTTTATTTACTTGTCAAATAGTTCTTACTGCGTCACCGCCTGGCTGTCGGAGGAAGGATTGGTCACTTCCGTACCTTTGTTCAAATAAACGGACAAAGCTTTCCAAGTTTTACGGCCTACCTTACCATCCGCTTTCAAACCATTTTGACCCTGAAATGCTTCGATGGCTTTTTTGGTCTTTGGTCCGATATTGCCATCAACCTTACCATCATAAAGCCCGGCATTCTTTAAAGCTTGCTGAATCTCTTTGGGTGTGGGCTTGGCCTTTACATCCGCGTGAGCAGAAGCCATGGCAGGCTCAGTGACTTCATTAGAAGCGGCGGCAGATGCATTTTCAACGACAACAGGAACGGAATTAGTCGTATCAGTGTTCTGAGTGGAATTATCCGTCACAGACACTACATTTTCCGTGGCAACACCGTTGAGATCAGCAGCTTCTTCTTTTTTCTTTTTGTTACAACCGATGAAAGATGTTAAAGCAAAAACCACCACCAAAACCAGAATCAAATTTTTCATAAATACCCCTCGGCCAATAATGTTGTTAATAAAGTCTTTATACTTTTATCCTACTTCTGATTTTTCTAATGTCAATATTCTTTATATAAAAATTTTATGTCAATCCAGGGGTAATTTTTTGCGTGGATTGGTTATGGGAAAATAAAAAAAGGGCTGCAGCGATTGCTGAGCCCCTTAGAATACCCAAATGTAACGTTAGATTAAGACATTAGCCTCATCCCAGGCAAATGTAGCTTCTTCTTCCTGTTGGGCCTTCTGATTTGATTCTTGGTTATTTGGTCCGATCATAGGAATATACCTCCTTAAAACCCCCATGGGGAATTTTTCCCCTTATCTTGGGTAAGATCACTTAAGAATAATATACCCTATTTTATTAGAGATGTCTAATACTTTTTTGAATATTTTATTAAAAATTTCTAATGCATTTTTCGATATTTCATTAGAAATTTTTAATGAATCAGGATGTCGTGGTCACCTTAAATCGCGGAAAGCATGTCTGTGACCTTGGAAAATTTCTCTCGAGGTTTGCCTAATTTAGCCCCACGTTCGACTTCAGCAGTGTCAATCTTCTTCCAATCCTCGAATGTAACTACCCTAACTTCACGGTCTTTTAAAAATTTGATCAATTCTTCGCTGCTGGGAATTTCGCAGGGTTTTAAACGCTCTATATCTTCCAAAAGTGATTTGACCGTCTCCTCGGCATCGGGTTTATTGGTACCAATAATGCCGGTAGCCCCTCTTTTAATCCATCCTGCCACATAGCAACCGGTAAAAACCTTATCGGAATCTATTACCCGGCCTAAATGATTAGGCACAACCCCGGTTTGGACGGAAAAAGGCAAACCTTTAATAGGAATTCCGGTATATCCGACACTGCGAAAGAATATACCACAGTCAATTTCTTCAAATCTACCGGTTCCCCGCACTTTTTGCTTATTAGGCTCGCCTTCCAACTTATTAATTTCAAATTTAACCTTCTGCACTAGGCCTTTACCTATAATCTCAACCGGACTGCGAGCAAAATGCAGGACAAATTTACGTTTGCGGCCACAAGGATCAATAGATAAGAAACTTTGCATGATTTCATAATTCTTTTTGCGCCCGGCATTACCAGGGGCTTCCAATTCTTTCAGGCTTGATTCATTAAGCTGCAAATCCTGGGGATCAATGACCGGATAGCAATCTGCCAATTCACCCATTTCCCTGATTTCCGGAGCGGTAAAAGCCGCCTGGACCGGCCCCCTTCTTCCATACATATACACTTCTTTGATCTTGCTTTCCGCCAAAGCATCCAGAGCATTCTGAGTGATATCCGTACTCTTTAATTCTTCCGGGGTTTTGCAAAGAATACGGGCCACGTCCATGGCCACGTTGCCATTACCCACAATAATGGCGAGATCCTTAGATAAGTCAAAATGATGGTCCTGAAAATCTGGATGCCCGTTATACCAGGCTACAAATTCGGTAGCGGTATAACTTCCGGCTAAATCTTCACCGTTTATCCCTAAATGCCGGTCGGATTCCGCTCCATAGGCAAAAACAACCGCGTCATAAAATTTGTTTAATTCAAAAACACTGATATTCTTGCCTACTGTCACATTGCCCAAAAATGAAAATTTAGGATTGCCGGCGGTTTTTTCAAAAACTTTCGTGACATTCTTGATCTTAAGATGATCCGGGGCCACGCCATAGCGCACTAAACCGAAAGGTGCCGGCAATCTGTCGAACATATCTACTTTTATATTCAAATTCTGCTTTAAAAGACATTCAGCCGTATAAAATCCGCTTGGTCCGCTGCCTACAATAGCCACCCTTAAAGGACGCCCGGGTGTTCCTAAAACTGACATGGTAAATTAACCTTTCTTTGAACGCGTCAGGTTTTTACCTCTGGGTCACTTTCACCTTCAACCCTCTTTTGCTCGGCAACCTGCTTGGGGACACGTTCCTTGTTGTTCTGACAGGAACACATGTCCCCTGGTTGGCGTCTCACCGCTTAAATTCCGTTGCTAAAACCAAATGTTTGATCCCCACCTTGGAAGCCGCGTCAATGACCTGCACCACATAATCATATTTCACATTACGGTCCCCATTGATGATAATCGCGGGGTCATTATAGGTTTTCATGATCTGTTTCAACTTAAATTTAAAGATATCCAAATCCAGTTTTAGATTATATCTTTCATTATCCAAATAAACTTCACCAACGGACGTGATACTGACATTGATGTCACGACTTTTCAAAAGCTGTTGATTATGGGAAACCCGCGGCAAGGCGATTTTGATGCTGGAACGGTAAATCAAAGGGGTTGTGACCATAAAAACGATCAACAGTACCAAAATCACATCGGTAAAAGGAGCGATGTTAATTTCCGCGATCAATTTAGAATTCCGCTGTCGTCTTTTCATCTTTTTTTAACGCATATTAAATCAACCAGCTCTGATGCGGCCAATTCCATATCGATCACAAAATTGTCAATTTTACGGGTAAACCAGTTATAGCTAAGGACCGCCGGGATAGCCACTAAAAGTCCCGCGGCCGTGCACACCAAAGCTTCCGCGATACCAACGGTCACCACATCCATGCCGCCGCTGCCGGCTTTGCTGATATCACTAAAGGCCCGCATAATCCCAATGACCGTGCCCAAAAGACCGATATAGACGGCTGTACCTCCGATGCTGCCTACTATGCCGATAAAACGTTCTAATTTGATCGTTTCAACAGTAATCTCACGTTCCATGGCATTAGCGATAAGCTTTTCATCATGGCCATGCAAATTCAAACCTGCCAGAGCCACCCGCGCCACGGGCGTATCAATATTTTTGCAAAGACCTATGGCATTGAGAACATGATTGCCGGCAAATTCTTTACGGATTTGATCTAAAATGACGGTTCGGGAGAATCGCGAACGGCGATTATAATAAAACACGCGCTCAATGATCACAGCAACCGATATAATGGAACAAAATATAAGAAGGTATATGGTAAATCCACCGGCGGAGATGATTTCGAAAATGCTTTGACCTTTAAACAATATTCCCTGTTCCTTTGTTGTCGTAAAGTTTTGAGAAATGCACTTTTTAAAAATTTATACAAGGGCATTCTAACCGAATCCCTCGGAGAAAACAAGGAAAATACAATAGAAAAACTCCCCTAACCCCTCTTTGTAAAAAAGAGGGGAAAACCAATTGACTTATAAGGCTGATTGGCTCAAAATGAGCCCCATGATCATCGGAATTCCTAAAGAAACCCATCCCGGAGAACAACGGGTCGCTTTTATCCCCTCTTCTGTGGATCGTTTGGTCAAAAAAGGCGCCCAGGTCATTATAGAAAGAGGTTTGGGAGCTACCATCGGCATTTCTGATGAAGAATATAAAAAAGCCGGTGCCTCGACTGAAAGCAGCCGCCAATCGCTCTTATCTTCTGCTGATATTGTCCTTCGCCTGCGTAAACCGCCTGTGGAAGAGATCAGCCTTTTGAAAAAAGGTTCCATTCATATCAGCTTCCTTGACCCTTTCAATGAAAAGGCATTGGTACAGGCTTTAGCTCAAAATCAAATCAGCGCTTTTAGCATGGAAATGATCCCACGCACCACCCGCGCCCAAAAAATGGATGCATTAAGCTCTCAGGCGAATTTGGCCGGCTATGTAACAGTTATTTTAGCTGCTGAGCGTCTGCCTAAAATATTTCCCATGCTCATGACGCCGGCAGGCACTATTGCCCCTGCCCGTGTCTTTATTATCGGTGCCGGTGTGGCTGGTTTACAAGCCATTGCCACTGCTAAACGTTTGGGGGCCCGTGTCGAGGCTTTTGATACCCGCGCGGTGGTCAAAGAACAAGTACAATCCTTGGGCGCTAAATTTGTTGAAATTGATTTAGGTGAAACAGGCCAAACTGCCCAAGGATATGCCAAAGCTTTAACCCCTGAACAATTAGAAAAACAACGTCAAGGCATGGCCCGTGTCTGCGCGCAATCAGATGTTATTATCACCACTGCCCAATTATTCGGACGACGCGCACCAGTCGTTTTAACGAACGCTATCATTGCCCAAATGAAGCCTGGAACCATCATTGTGGATATGGCTGTTGAATCCGGCGGCAATGTGGAAGGCTCCAAGCTCAATGAAGAAGTTGTGACCCCCCATGGTGTGCGCATTCTGGGCATGGGAAATCTTCCCGGCCGGGTCGCGGTCCATGCCGCCCAAGTGTATTCCGCTAATTTGCACAATTTACTTGAAGAATACTGGGATAAAGATAGTAAAACTTTTAAAATCAATCTTGAAGATGAGATTATCAAAGGTGCTTTGATCACTCACCAAGGACAAATAGTTAACGAAATTGTAAAAAAAGCCATGAACGGCTGACACCGATATATTTGTCCTGCTAAAATTTGACGTTCACGTTGGTATCGTTGTTGCCCAAAATAGAGGTCACGCGAAAAGTTCAGCCGAATGCAACGTTGTCAAATTTTCATACGCAGGACAAACATATCGGCATCAGCCTATTAATGAATTAAAATTGCGTATCATCGGGTGGCGAGGGATTGATGTTTCGGAGCGCACGGTACCTGCTCACTGGGGCGAATCAGGGAAACCCATTTCTATATGGCTATTGGCACCGAACCCGCCTAAGGAGCACCGAAACATCAAGATCGAGCCAGGACCCGATGATCAGGAGGCATTCTATGGATCTTATCTACCTACTCTTTATATTGGCACTATCCGTATTTTTAGGCTTTGCGCTTATTTCACGCGTACCGCCCCTATTGCATACACCTTTGATGTCTGAAGCCAACGCGATCTGCGGGATTATTGTTGTCGGTGCCTTGATTGCCGCGGGAGCGGAAGCTAACAGCCCCTTGACTATTTTCCTGGGAACTTCGGCCGTAGCTTTGGCCACCTTTAACGTGGTCGGCGGCTATTTAGTCACTGAGCGCATGCTTAAAATGTTTAAGAAAAAATCTTAAAATACTTGTCACCCCCGAATGTTTTTAAGGATATTCAATGAATAATGATTTTTTCACGAATTCTGTTTATATCATCAGCTCCGTCTTGTTTGCTTTTGGATTAAAATTTTTAGGCTCTCCTGTTACTGCCCGGCGTGGGAACATGCTTTCTGCCTTAGGGATGTTTTTAGCCGTTCTTGCGACACTTGTCAACGGGCACATCATCAATTTTCAATGGATCCTCATCGGAATTATTATTGGCGCCAGTTTGGGAGCTTTAGTTGCTTTCAAAGCAGCCATGACCCAGATGCCGGAAATGATTGCTCTTTTGCATGGCTGTGGCGCTATGGCCAGCGTCTTTGTTGATTGGACAGCTTATCATGTGCATGGCGCGACCGATTTAACCAATGCCATTACTCTTTATTTATCCATTGTTATCGGCGGTTTGACCGTTACCGGAAGCGCGATTGCCTGGGGTAAATTAAGTGAAAATATCCCCGGCAAGCCGATTTTATTTACAGGTCAAAAATGGCTCAATGGTGCCATCATTACCGCGATTGTTATCCTCGGCATTATGTTTCTCCTGCAGACGACCAGATATGATCTGTTTCTCATTATCCTTGGGCTGTCTTTGTTTTTTGGTATTTTTATGGTCATCCCCATCGGCGGCGCGGACATGCCGGTTGTCATTTCTGTTTTAAACAGTTATTCCGGAATAGTGGCTTGTACGACGGGTTTTGTTATTCATAACACCCTTTTGATTGTCGTCGGTTCCCTGGTGGGTGCCAACGGTATCATCTTAAGTATTATCATGTGCAAAGCCATGAACCGCTCGATTGGCAATGTTATCTTTGGGGCCTTCGGCAGCGTGATTAAAAAGACCGTGACTGACAAAAAAAAAGAAGCTAAAGCTATCCCGGTCGAAGACGCGTTTTTGATCTTAGAGAATGCTAAATCAGTGGTGATCATCCCCGGCTATGGTATGGCCGTGGCCCAGGCCCAGCACGCCGTGAGGGAATTAAGCGAGCTTTTAGAAAGTAATGGCTGTGATGTTAAATATGCTATTCATCCTGTGGCAGGCCGTATGCCCGGACACATGAATGTCTTATTGGCAGAGGCTAATATCCCTTATGATCAGCTGATGGAGATGGATGCCATCAATCCATTGATGGATACGGTGGATGTGGCCATTGTTATCGGTGCCAATGACGTGGTTAATCCTGCCTCACGCACAGACACATCAAGCCCTATTTACGGCATGCCCATCATCGCCGCGGATAAGGCCAAGACCGTCTTTGTGCTCAAACGTTCCATGGCCACTGGTTTTGCCGGCATTGAAAATGAATTATTTTATTATGATAATTGCCGCATGATTTTTGGTGATGCCAAACAAACACTGCAGGCCTTAGTCGCAGAATTCAAAAGCAGTCAACAGCACTAAACTATCCTATCATTCTTTCCAGAACAGACAAACGCTCTTTATTGATTTCTGAAAGATTAATAAATTTCGCCCTTACATCGGACTGTTTCACATTAAAACGCAATTTGACATTTACAACCATCGCTTCAAGTTCCAATATAAAAGGTGCTAATTGGGGGATCTGAATCCGTAATTGAACAATTTTATCTTTTAATTTCAAATCACTTGGCACTATAAACCTAACTCCACCGGCGCTAATGTTTTCAGCAATGGACATGTCCCATTTCTTAGGAAACACATCAGTGATACAATATAGCAAATTAATATTTTTATCAATTCTTCTGTGTTGGCGCCTATTCTCCATCGTACTCCCCTAGATCGCAGCCTTAGGGCTCGCAATGAAATAACTGTATCAATTTGACCGGGGGCTTTTGCCCCATAGCTGCGTTGCTCATCGTTTACATACTCGGTCCGAGTATGCTCGCTCTTCGCGCCTTGCTATGGGCCAAAATCCCCTCGGCCAAATAGCACAGTTATTTCATTGAGAGCCCTTAGGCCAAACTGATTTCTTCAGGAAGCCTGCCGTGGGGTGTCATCGCTTCCATTGATTTAATTTCAATAACAGCCAAATGATAATTAGGATCTTCGGGCCCGGCGAAATACTGGCGTAACATCGGGACATTCTCAAATACAATTTGTTTTTTGGAAATATCATCGCTGATCGTGGCGGTCCCTGTCACGCGGCAATACCACATTTTGCGGTCTACAAAACAAACTTCCACGTTAGGATTGGCTTTTATCTGCGGGATCGTCCGTGAACGGCCTAAAAGGGCCAATAAAAACTCCCCGCCTTCGCTCAAGTATGGCATCATAGGACGCACATGGGGTTTATTTCCTTCTACGGTTGCAAAAAAACCAAAACCGGCATCACGGACTATATCAATGGCTTCTTCTTTGTTCATAAACTCCCCCTGAACTCCCCTAACCCCTCTTTATAAAAAAAAGGGGAATATAATTTGATATAAAAAAGGGGAAATATTATTTATTTTTGAATTTATCCGTTCCGATATAATTTTTATTTTTAACGGCTACAATTTCCGCCATGATGGAAACTGCGATTTCTTGGGGAGTTTGAGCCCCGATATCAATCCCCATGGGAATATGTACGCGTTTTAAATATTTTTCTTCAATACCCGCGCTTTTTAAACGACCAAAAAATTTAACCCTCTTAGCTTTGCTGGAAATAACACCTATGTAAGCAACAGGCAATTTTATCACAGCTTTCAGGCACTCAAAATCATATTCATTGCCCTGTGTTACAATGGTCACGTGGGTATTAGGTCCAATGGCCGCCTTGGCCAACTCACCGGCATGATCACCGACGATGATTTTATCGACATGAGGAAAACGTTTTTTATTGGCAAATTCTTTTCGATCATCGATGATCGTGACCTTAAATCCAAGGATTTTTCCAAAAGCAGACAACGGCAAAGCAATATGCCCGGCGCCGCAGATAATTAAATGATCCTTCACGATAAAGGGTTCAATAAAAACTTTCATCTGTCCGCCGCAGACAGATTCCCCTTCACGTCCAAAATAATTATAAGTGACTGTCGCGGGTTTTTGTTTTTGGATGGCTTTAAGGCATTCGGCGATGGCTGCTTTTTCATTACGTCCGCCACCTATAGTCCCTTCAGAGGCGCCGTCATCAAAAACAATCATCTTGGCGCCCGTTTTACGCGGGGTGCCTTTTAGTGTCGCTTCTATGATCGTGGCAAACGCATAGTTTTGCCCTTTTTGGGAGGCTTGGAGCGCTTTGTAAAGAATTTCCGAGGACATTTGTTTCTATCGGGGGTCGAAGTCAATTTATGTTATTGAATTTTCTTTGGGCTCGACCGACAAAACAATAGGGGGTATTCCTAGTTCAGATCGAAATATACGATTTTGTTCTTTCAAATGATGGATTTCTTCATCCAGGAGTGTTTTCATTTTGTCGAAAGAACGCACTTGAGCATGAAAAATTTTTAATTCTGTTTGTAAAAGACTGATATTCTTATTTTTTTCAGCCAAAAGGATTTCCAACTTTTCAATTCTCTTATCAGGATCATTAGATTGGGAAAAATCAAAAGAATTTGGCTTAGTCATTTCAGGCAACAAAATTTTTGCCACCCAATACAAAGCTGTAATTAAAACGGCCAAGTAGAGAAATATTAACATGCGTTGCCTCCTAAGTGTCTTTGCGAGCCCTGCTTTTTAGGGCGTGGCAATTTTCCTACCATTGACAGTTTAGACAACTGTTTTATAATGATTTTATGAATATTCCCTATTACTTGCTAGGCAACCCTAAGTTATGATTACTTGCATTCTTTTATCCGCGGGCTTGAGTGAACGTTTTGGGTCACCTAAAGCTTTAGCATGCATTTCTGGCAACACTGTCATCCAACATGTGCAAAATACTTTGCTCCAAAGCTCTTGCGATGAAATTATCGTGGTTTTAGGTGCCCATGCCCGCCAAATACAGCCATCTATATTTATACACAGCCGTATCCGTGTTGTCTATAATAAAGATTATAATTTGGGACAGACATCTTCTGTTAAAGCCGGATGGCGTGAGGCGGATAATTCATCCACAGGCGTTATGTTTTTGCCCGTGGATTGTCCGCTAATACAAGCATCAAGTATTGATAAAATTATTCATTATTTTAAAAAACATGATCCTGATATATTGGTCCCTTCTTACCAAAATAAAAAGGGCCATCCGCCAATTTTTCATCAGCGTTTAAAATCAAAAGTTCTCAATCTTCCCATGGATCTGGGGCTAAATTTCTTATTTACCAACCATCCGCCGCAAACAATTGAAATCGATGATCCTGGTATCACCAAAAATTTTAATACTCCGGAAGATTTGAAAGAAATAACCCTACAGCGTCATTCTGAGGCGTAGCCGAAGAATCTCAAGACACCTTAAGATCCTTCGCTGCGCTCAGGATGACAGTATATTCCTTTGTTATTTCCAAACGATAGCTTTAGCAGTATACGTCGTGCGGATATAGGCATTGCCTAAAAGTTTTTGAGGCGCATATTTTTTCCACAGATCAGTGGCATCATTTCGAACATCGGTAATGGCATCAGCACCAAGCATACCGGCTTCCTGTTTTAATTTAGGTAAAACATCTTCCAAGGGCTGACGACGTTCTGTCGTGACAGTCACAGTCCCAATTTCAGTGTAAGGTTTGTCTACTTTTTGAATATAAGCCACCTCATCAATGCTTGTTTTAGGCACGTAATAATCTTGTGACGTGTCTTTGGAGTCAATGCGATAAACACTGCAACCAGAACAAAAAACAGCTAAAAATAAAAAAGTAAATAATATGCGTTTCATAGCTTCTCTGATTATAGTATCAAACCTTTCAAAAACAAATAAATTAATTAATTAAATTTGTAAGGCGTAACGGTGGTTTACCTGGGGTGCGGCTTGGGGACACGTTCTTGTCGTTCTGTTTTGAACATGTCCCCTGGTTGGCGTTGGTTTCTTTCAATGCCTTGATAATTTTTTCCGCTGTAATAGGCAACTCCTTGATACGCACACCAATAGCATCATCCACCGCATTGGCAATCGCCGCTGAAGTTGGCAGTAAGGACGCTTCTCCCATACCCTTGGCACCAAAAGGCCCTTCAGGATCATTGGTTTCAATCAAAATGCTGTTCATTTTAGGGATGCCGATGGAACGCGGCACACGGTAGCCGGCAAAATTCGCATTGAGTACGCGGCCGTTTTTGAATCTTAAATCCTCATAAAATGTGTATCCAATGCCCATGGCCAGTGAACCTTCGATTTGGGCCTCGACCGACTGGGGATTGATCGCTTTGCCGATATCATGCGCGTCCCATAGTTCCAGCAGTTTGACGTTGCCTGTATCGGTATCTACTTCCACCTCCGCAATCTGGGCCTCAAAACCATAACTGCCTGAAACATTGCCCTCGCCGGTTCGAAAATCAATGGGAGTTGTTTTAGGATTATAACTGCCGCGGCCGATAATTTGTTTGCCATACTTAAAAGAATAACAAAGCTCCAGGGCACGATCAAAACTCATCAAAACTTTAGCATCTTTTTTTCCGCCTTTGGCAGAAAAAATTACTTTTTCAGCCTTGATATCCAAATCATCAATATTCAAATTATTGTCTTTGGCGACAATTTCTAAAATCTGCAGCTTGGCGTCCTTGCCAGCCAGAAGTGCCGCATTACCGGAAATAAAGGTCACACGGCTGGCAAAAGAGCCGGTGTCAAAAGGTGTTATTTCCGTGTCCCCTGCTTTGCATTTAATGCGGCTATAGCTGACACCTAATTCATGAGCGGCAATCTGAGACAATGCGGTATTAGATCCTTGTCCGGTATCCGCGGCACCGGTAAATAAATAAACCGAACCGTCTTCTTCCACCTTCACAATAGCTCCGGCGGATTCGTGCGATTTGTACATTTTAGAACCCATCACATCCGCGGCAATACCAATACCTATGCCGCGTTTTAAATGTTTCTGCTTCCCTCGTTTTTCTTTCCAGCCGGAAGCTCTACACGCTTTTTCAATGCATTCACGTAAACCATTAGTGGTCAAAACCATTTTATTAACAGTCACCATATTAGGTTCTGTAATGTTCTTAAGACGAAATTCTATGGGGTCCATGCCCAAATCCTGGGCGATCATGTCCATGTGCGATTCAATGGCAAAACCGCTTTGCACCCCGCCAAAACCGCGCATGGCGCCGCTGATAGGATTATTGGTGTAAACGCGATAACCGCTCATGCGAAAATGCTGGATTTTATAGACCATGAAAATACGCATGATGGCCGCGGCCAGAACGGTTGGCCCATAACTGCAATAGGCTCCCCCGTCAGCTAAAACCTCACCGGTTATCGCAAGAATTGTCCCGTCTTTTTTGACACCGGTTTTTATTTTGTAAATCATACTGTGTTTTCGACGGGTAGTGGTGAATTCTTCTTCACGGGTCAAAGAAATTTTGACCGGCAAGCCACCGGCTTTTTTAGAAAGCAGGCAGGCGGCAAAATCCATAGGCAGCATTTCCAATTTGCCGCCAAAACCGCCGCCCACTGCCAGTTTAATCACCCGCACATCATTCAAATCCATTTTTAAAGTTTTAGCCAAAGCTTCCCGGCATTTAAACGGTGCCTGGGATGAAGACCACAGGGTAATTTTATTGGTAAAAGTTTCCCACTGCCCCACACATACATGCGGCTCCAGCGGTGCCGGATGGGCCACGGGGCACCAGAATTTATCCTCGCGTACATAATCCGCTTCTTTCATCACGCGTTCAGGATTACCAAAATTAACCGGCAAAATCACCGCGATATTATTGAGGGATTCATGGATTTGGGGAGCTCCGGGCTTGATAGCTTCTTCAATTTCAAAAACTCCGGGAAGAATTTCATATTTGACGTCAATCAAACGCAACGCTTCATCCGCTGTTTCTTCGTCAACAGCCGCAACAGCGGCCACTTCATCACCGATATAACGTACCTTATCCGCCTCCAGCGCCATTTGATCAACCGTATGCGGAAAGAAATATTCGTTGGAACCAAATTTAATTTGATGAGTGTCCTTGGGGCTTATAATGGCCTTCACTCCAGGCAAGGCTTCAGCTTTGGATGTATCAATGCTGATGATGCGCGCGTGCGGATGCGGAGAGCGCAGCATTTTTCCAACCAGCATATTTGGAAAATACACATCAAAAACGTATTTAGTCTGGCCTGTGACAATACCCCTGCCTTCAATACGCGGCACACTCTTGCCGACAGGATCGACATACTGGTCTACAAATTTAGATTTAGATGTGAGAGCCATATGATTTTTTGTTCTCAACTTTACGAAATCAAAGCAATTGGGCCTTTCTTCCCTGGGGTGCTTTCACATATATTCCCTATTACTTGCTCGACATTTCTATCTACGAAAACGAGCAGAGACGTCATTCAAGCAACGTGCTTGGGGACACGGCTAAAGCCATGTCCCCTGGTTGGCGTTAGGTTTTTTCTACTTGGGAGTTCTTCATTATTTTACCGGCTTCACGCACCGCTTCAAAAATCTTTGGATACCCGCCACAACGGCAAATGTTGCCATCCAGCGCGTACTCAATTTCTTCCTGAGTAGGCTGGGGATTTTTCTCTAATAAAGCAATCGACGACATGATCATGCCCGGTATGCAAAAACCGCATTGCACCGAACCATAATCCACATAAGCTTGTTGGACCGGGTGCAAAACATCACCTTGTGCCAAACCTTCAATCGTCGTGATTTCATCGCCCTGGGCATTGGCTGCTAATGTAATACACGACAACACCGCCTTGCCGTTAATCATAACCGTACAGGTGCCGCATTCAGTTTCCTGACAAGCGGTCTTGGTCCCGGTCAAAGATAAGTGCTCGCGTAAAACTTCCATAAGGGTTTCATGGCCCTTAAGGTTTAAAGTGTACTGCTTTTTATTGATCGTTAAATTTACGTCCATATAATTAATCTTGTCATTCTCGTCATTCTCGCGAAAGCGGGAATCCATTTTAGGAATGACATATTTCCTCGATAGCGGATTTTAAACTGATCCTGAACATGTGCTGCTTATAATCACTGGAGCGAGTGTCATAAATAGCCGTTGTTAAATGCTCCAAAGCTTCCTTGCCTAAGCCGCTCGAGGATGAGCTTTTGTTTAAAAATTCTTCTAAAACAGGGTCTCTTTGGGCAAAAGCCACTCCATTATTAATGCCGATTCTGGTATTATACCATTGTTTACCTTTAATTTCAGTTTTTACGCATACGGCTAACATAGGAACGTCCACATGCAAAGTTTTTCTGACGCGGCGGTAGGCAGTCCTGGCCGCTGCTTGAGTTTTAATGGTCACATGAGTAAATAATTTTTCAGAGCGGGCCGCGTTTTTAAAAAAATTTTCAGCCGGGATAATCTCTTCTTTAGCATCAGACCCTAAAAAATGCATTTTTGCATCCAAAGCAATCATTACCGCCCCCATTTCCGTCCAGGTGTAGCGGCAGGTCAAATTACCTCCGACAGTCGCCATATTACGGATAGGATTGGTTGAAATATTGCGGCAAACTGTATGTAAAATTTTCAAATGACCGTCCGGCAAAGGACTTTCAAAAAGATCATTGATACGGGTCATGGATTTAATAGTTAGCGTGTCCCCTTGAAAACTAATACCTTTAAGTTCATCAACCTTGGCCAAACTTAAAATATTACGGGCTGTTTTAGTCCCCTTGTGTTTCAACAATTTCATGCTGTTAAGCAAAAATGTGCCGCCAGCCAGGACCTTGGAATCTTCCAATTCCTTATAAAGCCTGGCCGCTTCAAGGGAAGTTTTGGGTAAATGCAGCGTCAAAGGGTTAAGCAACATAACCTTAAGTATACCAAAAATAGGGGTTTAGACCTACAACAAATTAATGACTTCAGATGGCAGGCGTTTGAGCTCCTGGGTGCCTAAAATGCGGATAGCCCAGCGTAATAAATCCAGTTTTTGTCGTAAATTTTTATTCGGAGTTGTGATGTTCTGCAGGCGGTTACGGGATAAAAAAAAGATTTTGCGCAAAGTTTCAAACACGATCCTGGCTTCTCTGGGATAGAGACTGTCTTTAGTAATCTCCAGAAGGTCCTCATAAGCCATAGAACTGACCACCGGATTATAATGGTCCATTTTTTGAATTAAGGCAGGAACCATGCTTTTAAAATACTGATAACGGTCTAAAACGATCAATGTATGCATGATCTCAACCTGGGCAAAGGGAGAATCACTGCGATTAAGCCGACGAATTAAAATTCTAAGGATATTAGCTTTTTCACGACTTAAAACCTCATTAGCATATTTCTCTTTAAATACCCGTGCCGCGGCAGTGCATTTATATGCCCCCAGAGAGTCATCTGCAATCATCGCCAATAAAATATCCCTGGGTTCATTCGTGTATTTTTGAGTATACCCTGCCAAAAGTGCTTTATCATCGAAAATAGCACCGGAAGTTAGGTTCACCTGATTGATATCATCTTTATCTTGGGCCCATAGAGGACTGATGAAGAGTAATGTTAAAAACAAGAAATGGATTCCCGCTTTCGCGGGAATGACGAACAACTGTGAGTGTCGGGTATGACGACCAACAAAATTCTTATACTGTAAAAAATATAAATTTTTCATGAGGTCAGTATAAACTCCATGGAAATATCCAAAATTTGATGGGAATGCGTCAAGGCACCTACGGAAATACGATCAACCCCGGTGGCCGCGTACTGCTTGACATTTTTTAATGTGATACCGCCGGAAGCCTCCAAAAGAGCACGGGCTTTCGCTTTACGACATATTTGAACTGCTTGGGCCACTTGTTTAGGGGTCATATTATCTAATAATATAATATCCGCCCTGGAATTCAAAATTTCTTTTAATTGATTGAGATTATCCACTTCAACTTCAACTTTTGTTTTAATTTTCTTTTTTAAATTCTTAATAACCTCATTCATACCCCGCCCTTTGCAAGCGACACGATGATTATCTTTGATCATGGCCATATCATTTAAATTAAAACGGTGATTAACCCCTCCAGCGCTGCGTACAGCATATCGCTCCATCTGACGCAACAAAGGTATGGTCTTGCGGGTGTCCATAATGTCCACTTTGTAAGGCTTGATTTTGTTGACAAAAAGGCGGGTTTGAGTGGCAATGCCCGATAAAAAGGACAATAGATTGATAGCAACCCTTTCCCCGGAAAGCAAGGCCCTCGTGGGGCCGGAAATTTCCGCAATTGTTTCTCCCCGGTGTACCGGTTGGCCATCGTTGATTAACGCGCGAAAAGTAATCTTGGAATTTAAAGTTTTAAAGACTGAACAGGCGAGATTAACGCCGCAGATAATTCCGTCAGCTTTTGAGACCAGGCGCGCCTGACTTTGCGAATTTAAGGGAATTAAATTATCAGTGGTAATGTCCCCTTCGCCAATATCTTCGGCAAGGGCTAATTGGACGATAGTTTTTACGTATTCTGGTTTCATGACAAATTAGCCAAGACACTTTTAAGCTCATTCACTTCTTTACTTAAAGTGTCCAAACGCTCTTTTTCTTTAGTAATAATTTCTTCCGGTGCTTTGCTAACAAAAACGTCGTTGCTTAAACGGGATTGTAGGCCATCAATGGATTTTTGTTTTTGAGCTATTTCTTCCTTCTTACGTTTCTTTTCAACCTCAAGATCAATAATTCCTTTTAAGGGAACATAAATCTTTGCTCCACCAACTAAAGTAATAGCCACATCTTCAGATGTTACAACATCAAATTCTATTCGTAACGCTTCTATTTTAGTCAAATTCATAATATAGCTACTATTAGTTCTAAATAATTTTAATTGTACTTCATCTTGTGGGACTATTTCCGGTAAGATGAATTGATTTGGTTTTACTCCCCATTGAGTTCGTATCTTACGAATAGCAGAAATTACATCAATAATTGTCTGCATTTGCTTAGAAGATTCTTGATCAATCAAAGCTTTCTGCTGTTTAGGCCACGCCGCCAATGAAAGACATACATCTTGAGAATTCATTTTACTGTATATTTCTTCGGTCACAAACGGGATAAAAGGATGCATCATTTTTAAAGAACTCTTAAGGACAAAAAGGGCTGTTTTCTGGATATTGGGATCGCTGAATTTAGCTTTAATTAATTCCAAATACCAATCGCAATAATTACCCCAGAAAAGTTCCTGAATTAGAATTTCAGCCTCGGAGTAATGAAATTCTTCGATCGCGTTATTTACTTTTTCCAAGGTTTCATAAAATCTGGCAATGATCCAACGCGAAGGTAGATCTAAATTATTAATTTCAATGTCATCCCCGAATGTTTTAATCGGGGATCCAGAAACCTGGATTCCCACTTTCGTGGGAATGACACTATTAATATTCATTAAAACAAGGCGTGCCGCATTCCAGATCTTATTGGCAAAGTTCCTACCGATTTCAAACTTTTCTTTAGAGATGAAAATGTCCTTACCTGAATTAATGATCAGGCTAAAACGCAGGGCATCTGCCCCGTACTCATCAATGATTTCCAGAGGATCAATGGCATTGCCTAAAGATTTGGACATTTTTCTTCCCTTGGCATCGCGCACCGTCCCATGAATAAACACATCGGAAAAAGGCTTATCCCCCATGAATTCATAACCTGCCATGATCATGCGCGCCACCCAGAAGAATAAAATCTCAGAAGCGGTCATCAAGGTGTTAGTGGGATAAAAATATTTCAAATCATTATTTTGTTTTGGCCATCCAAGAGTGGCAAAAGGCCAGAGCCAAGATGAAAACCAGGTATCAAGCACGTCTTCATCTTGCTTTAGTTCAACCGGCTTATCATGCTTGAGTCTAGCTTGAGCCTTGGCCTCTGCTTCAGACTTTGCTACAAAATAATTTCCCTCTTTGTCGTACCATACGGGAATGCGATGCCCCCACCATATCTGACGGGAAATACACCAATCGTGGATGTCTTCCATCCAATTGGTATATACCTTAGAAAAGTGCGCCGGATGAATTTTAATCTTTCCCTTTTGCACAGCTTCAAGTGCCGGCTTTGCCAACGATTTCATTTTCAGAAACCATTGTTTAGATAAATAAGGTTCCACCACGGTATCGCAGCGGTAACAATGCCCAACGGCATGTTTATGGTCTTCAATCTTGACTAATAAGCCTTGTTCTTCCAAATCAGCGATGATTCTCTTGCGGGCCTCAAAACGGTCCAATCCTTTATATTTGCCGCCCTGCTCATTAATACTGGCATCCGGGTTCATAACATTGATCATGGCCAGATGGTGTCGTTGCCCCATCATAAAGTCATTGGGGTCATGTGCCGGGGTCACCTTGACCGCACCGGTACCGAATTCCGTAGCTACAAAATCATCCGCGATGATCTTTATTTCACGGTTAACCAAAGGCAAAGTAAGCGTTTGACCAATCAAGTGTTTATAACGACGATCTTTAGAATTAACTGCAACGGCTGTATCACCAAGCATTGTTTCAGGACGAGTGGTGACAACAGTAACAAACTCTTCAGCAGGCCTTGGCGCATCAAAATAGCTCATTAATTCAGACCTGTGTTGCTCTATCGCACTAACTTTTAATGGATATATGATATGGTAAAGTTTGCCGTTTTTTTCTTTATGTTCCACCTCTTCATCTGAAAGTGCTGTCTGGCAGCGCGGGCACCAGTTAATAATACGCTCTCCACGGTAGATCAAACTTTTTTTATGAAGATGAATGAATGCTTCTTTGACCGCATTGCTGTAATCATCATCCATGGTAAAACGCGTGCGCGCCCAATCACAGGAAGAACCTAATTTTTCTAATTGGTCAATGATCGCATCCCCATGCTTTTCTTGCCAAGCCCAGAGGCGTTTAAGAAATGCCTCACGGCCTAAATCCTGACGGGTTTTGCCTTCAAGAGCCAACTGTTTCTCAACCACATTCTGAGTGGCAATACCCGCATGGTCCGTACCCGGCATCCAAAGCGTTTCAAAGCCGTTCATGCGTTTGTAGCGGACCATAATGTCCTGCAAGATATTATTAAGCGCATGCCCCATGTGCAGGATACCGGTCACGTTCGGCGGCGGGATCACAATGGTAAACGGCTTTTTGCCGGAATCAGCTTTCGCATAGAAGACATTTTTGTCCTTCCAAAACTTCAGCCATTTACTCTCTGTTTCCTGAGGGTTATATTTTGTAGATAGTTCCATAATATTGTAGATGCATGCAAGTATGAGGGGTAAATTTGTTCTTTGAGCGACTATATAGAAAAGACTTTGGAAACAATTTTTGAAGACCACTGTTGTCCCGACAATCTACGTCGCCGATTCAGAAACATAGCCCCGAAGGGGCGTTGTGTTTCTGGACATCCAGAAAAGATTGTCGGAAAAAGACAACCCGTGGTCGAAAAAATTCGTTTCCAAAGGCTGTTCATGCTGAAAGCGAAAAAAATAAATTTATCCCCATACCTGGATTCCCGCTTTCGCGGGAATGACATATTTTGTAGTTCAGGAATGACAGTGTTACAAATTATTTCTTGTCCTTCAACAATTTATACTCGATACTATCCACCAGCGCTTCCCAACTGGCCTCAATGACGTTTTCATGTACCCCCACCGTGGTCCAGCTATCATGCTGGTCCTGGGACTCGATTAATACACGCACCTTCGCCCCAGTGCCTTCTTTCGTATCCAGAACACGGACTTTGTAGTCAGATAGATGCATGTCAGCCACCACCGGATAAAACTTTATTAGCGCTGTACGCAAGGCCCTGTCCAGGACTTCCACAGGACCATGGCCATCGATAGTTGCCATCTCATCATGGCCGTCGACTTTAAGCCTCACCGTGGCCCCGGCTACAACAGAACCATCCACCTTTCGTTCAGTAAATACTTTAAATCCTTCCAATTGGTAAAAAGGCTGGTACATCTTCAAGCGGCGCTTCATGAACAATTCAAAAGAAGCGTCCGCCCCTTCAAATTGATAGCCCTGATATTCCTTCTCCTGAAGATCCTTCATGATTTCCTTGGACAGAGGGGAATTTTTATCCAAAGCGATATTCATCTTTTGTGCTTTGAGGATGATCGGCATTTTACCGGCCAATTCAGAAGTTAATAGACGACGGTGATTGCCCACTAACTCCGGTTCAATATGCTCATAAGCCAACGGATTTTTAAGCATGGCATCGATATGCACCCCGCCTTTATGGGCAAAAGCCGAATGCCCGATAAAGGGGTGATTATTGGCCAAGGTATAATTACTGACATCGCTGATGTAATAAGACGCGTCCATCAGCATTTTGATCTTGTTGTCAGGGATGGATTTTTTCTTCATCTTGGTATATAAAACCCCCATGATCGTGCACAGATCCGCATTACCGCAGCGCTCACCCATGCCGTTAAAAGTCCCCTGCACTTGCACACAGCCGGCATTGATGGCAGCCAAAGAATTAGCAACGGCCAAGCCTTGATCATTATGGGTGTGGATCCCTAAAGGTTTCTTGATTTTCTTTCTAACGTCCTTGACGATCTTGGCAATTTCTTCCGGTAAGCTGCCGCCATTGGTATCACATAGAATAATACAATCAGCGCCGCCTGCTTGCGCGGCCAGTATGGACTTTAAAGCATATTTGGAATTATTTTTATAGCCGTCAAAAAAATGCTCGGCATCATAAAAAACTTCCCGCTTATTTTGCTTTAAAAAGGACACGGATTCCCGGATCATCTTTAAATTCTCGTCCAAAGTTGTTCTGATGACATCAGTGACATGAAGGTCCCAGCTTTTACCGAAAATCGTCACCGTCGGTGTTTCACTGGCTATCAAATCTTTAAGATTAGCGTCATCTTCGGGCTTGATATTGGCCCTACGGGTGGAACCAAAAGCCGCTAATCTTGAATTTTTAAATTTTTGGGTCTTCATCATCTCAAAAAATTCTTTATCTTTGGGATTAGAGCCCGGCCAGCCGCCTTCAATGTAATGAACACCCAATTCATCGAGCTTATGAGCGATCTTAACTTTATCATTGACGGTATAGGAAACCCCTTCGGTCTGAGAACCGTCTCTGAGTGTTGTGTCGTAGATAATTATTTTATTCATAACTCCCTTAAACTCCCCTAAACCGTGTTTATACTATTGCAAATTCGATAACCTGCATGCCGCAGAGAGCGGCAGGCCTCTTTATAAAAAAGAGGGGCATATAATTTCATTAGTGATAAAAAGACGTTGGGATAATTTTTGGCGGAAAAAATTCATCCCGACGGCTTTTCATTGCTAAATTTGCTCCAATTTAAATGCTTTATGCAAAGCTTTCACTGCTTTATCCGCTGAATCTTGGGTGATGATACAAGAAACGGAAATTTCAGATGTGGTGATCATTTCAATATTGATCTGATTATCCGCCAGTGTTGAAAACATTTTTGCTGCAATACCGCTGTGCGAACGCATGCCTGATCCAACCAAGGACACCCGCGCGATATTTCTGTCTTCTAGAATCTCACCGGCCCCGATTTTATTTCCAATAGCTGTTGTCGCCTTGATGGCTTTATTTAAATCACCCTTGGGCACAGTAAATGAAATATCGGATAATTTGTCATGCGGCACATTTTGAACAATGGTGTCCACATTAATGCCCTTTTTGGAAATTTCTTCAAAAATCTTGGCCGCGATACCGGGTTTATCCGGCACGGAACAAATAGTTATTTTGGCTTCGTTTTTATTGCAAGTAATCCCGCGCACCGCGATACTTTCCATTTTTTCAGTTTCTTTTACGATCATAGTCCCTTCCTCCTTGGAGAAGCTTGAACGAACATGCAATGGGATATTAAAACGTTTGGCCACCTCGATTGAACGCGCCTGCATCACCTGGGCGCCTAAAGAGGCCATTTCCAGCATTTCTTCAAAAGTAATAGTTTTTATTTTACGGGCTTCTTTAACGATGCGAGGATCAGTGGTGTATATGCCATCAACATCGGTATAAATTTCACAAACCTTGGCCCTCAAAGCCTGGGCGAGAGCAACAGCCGTTAAATCCGAACCGCCGCGGCCAAGAGTAGTGATCTCATCATTGGCAGTCACCCCCTGATAACCCGCCACGATAACGATTTTGTTCTCTTTAAAAGCCCTATTGATGCGTTTGCCGTCAATGTTGATAATGCGCGCCTTGGTATAGGTCTTATCGGTTTTAATACCTACCTGGCTTCCGGTAAATGAAATCGCATCATATCCTAATTCTTTGATGGCAATCGCCAAAAGCGCGCAAGAAATTTGTTCGCCTGTGGATAAAAGCATATCCATTTCACGCTCCGGCGGATTTTTGCTTAAGCCCAAGGCCAATGCTTCCAGTTCATCGGTCGTATCACCAAGCGCTGAAACCACCACCGCGATATCAGTATGTTTATTTTTATAAGCAATGACCCGTTGGGCCACATTTTTAATGCGATCAATATTAGCCACTGAAGATCCACCAAATTTTTGTACAATGATTTCTTTTGCCATTTATCATTCTCTTCTGAGAAAAAATTGGATCATATCATATTCCCTGTTCCTTGGTTTTGCGGTAACATTCGCTAACTCGGAAGCTTGCGAAGCGAACTACTTAAGAAGAACTGAATCATCTCCTGACCACTCTTAAATCTCAGACCATTCTTCGCCGCTGCCTTTTCCGAATAATTTTTAACACCATGAGCTTCAATACCTTCTCCCCACATCACAAAAGGAACGGGTGCCCGGTCATGAACACGTTTAGCCACCGGAGTTGGATGATCAGGGCAAACTAATATCCTAACACCTTCAGGTTTTCCAAAAAATTTGAATATGGGGCCGACAATTTCTTTATCAAAATGCTCGCAACACTTAACCTTGGCCTTCCAATCACCGTTATGACCTGCTTCATCGGTGGCTTCTACATGCACATAGACAAAATCATGCTTTTTCAAAGAGTTCAAAGCATACTTAGCTTTACCTTTATAATTGGTATCATAATAACCATTGGCCCCCGGAACATCAATCACATCCAAACCAACGAGACGGCCTATGCCATTGACCAGATCCACCGCGGAAATAACCGCCCCGCTTAATCCATAGCAATCTTTAAATAAAGGTAAATGGGGGCGTGCGCCTTGTCCCCACAGCCAAATCATATTGGCTTGATTTTCTCCTGAACCTTCGCGTATTTTATTAATCTGGTGTGTCCCCAAAATTTGTTTAGACTTATCCATGATTTTTAACAAATTATCGCTTTGCGGCCCTGCCGGTAAATACGGATTAATCAGTTGATCAATAATATCATGGGGCGGCGTTGTTTTAAGTCCAAGCATGTTAGGAACATTAATGGTTTTAAGAACCATTAAGTGACGATAGCTTTTACCGGGATAAAAACGTACATCCGGCCAATCAAGAGCACGCTCTAAATATTCTATAAGATTTTTGGCCTCATCAGATGATATGTGCCCTGCGCTGTAATCAGCCATTATCCCGTCCTTAACAGTGACCAGATTACAGCGGAATACCACTTCATCGTCTTTGAGCTTTATGCCAAAATTAGCTGCTTCCAAAGAAGCCCGGCCGGAAAAATTCTTTTTAGGGTCATAGCCCATTAAAGCTAAATTACCAATATCTGAACCCGGGGACATACCATCAGGAATAGTCTGCGTCAAAGCAGAAAATCCCTTTTGCGCCAGGAAATCCATATTGGGAGTTAGTGCTGCCTCCATGGGTGTTTTCCCCCCTAATTCTTTTAGAGGCTCATCAGCTAAACCATCTGGAACTAAGACAATATATTTCACTTCAACTCCCCCAGCCAATCACGCTTATTGAGGAACACAGGATATATTTTTTCACGGCCGGACGCACGACCCCCATCCCCACAATCTCGGCTCTTCGGGGCTATTATCATAAGCAGCCCCTGTGAGCCTGTGGGGTAGCAGGCCTCTGAAAAAACATATCCTTGTATTCCTCTCGCAAATCTTGCATTCACTTGATAAACCATTAGCAGGCTGATACCGATATATTGTTCTGGCGTATAAAAATTTGTACCGTTCGATTTCGACTCAAACTTTTCGCGTGACCAAATCCTTGGGAAACAACGGCACCAACGTGAACTACAAATTTTAGCCAGAACAATATATCGGTGTCAGCCGTCCATACGAACATATCGGCGTCAGCCAAGACGGCTAAATTTTACCAAATTTTGAGCGAGGGCTCGTTTATTATCGGCTTTAACTAAAATATCACCCTGCGCGTTAACAATAAAACCCTGATAGCCGTGTTTTAAAGTGTTAGCTACTACCAAATCACAGCCCACCGATGTAAATAACGATTTGACTGTTTTAAAAATATTCTTAGGATTTAAATTTGACTCTAATTTAAATCCTACTAAAAAACTCTCAGGACTTAGACGCTTGATGTCTCGGATCAGCTTTCGAGTAGCGAATAAACTTAACGTTAAAGCCTTTTCAGATGATATTTTACTTTTGAGAGGCCTTATGACCTTAAAATCAGAAACAGCTGCCGCGTGAATGATAATATCGTATTTTTTAAGAAGTTCTTGGCTTAAAGCACGGGCCAATTCATCAAAAAAACGATATTTAATGATTTTAATTTTTTTATCTATCAGCGTATGCGTCACCGGCCCTTCAATAATGGTAACAAATGCCCTATTGCTTCGAAATGCCTGCGCTATCAAATGGCCCATTTCTCCGCTAGAAATGTTACTAATAACACGCACATCGTCGATAGGGACCCAAGTCGGACCACAAGTGATCAACACCTTCATAAACCAATCTCTTTTACTATCGCTTTGAATTCAGCAGGGACAACCACAGGCTGAGGTAAATCTTTCATTGCGGTCGTAGGGTCTTTAAGGCCATGACCGGTCAGCGTACAAACTAAACGTTGTCCCTGAGATTTAGCGAAATAATTCTGTTGATTCAGCTTTATGACCCCTGCAACGGATGCGGCTGAAGCAGGTTCAACAAAAATCCCTATATTTGCCAACACACGATACGCATCTAAAATTTCCCCATCCGTCACCGCATCAATCAAACCGCCGGATTGGTCCCGTGCCTCAAGTGCGGATTTCCAACTGGCCGGATTGCCTATACGAATGGCGGTGGCAATCGTCTGGGGGTTCTCAATAATACGGTTATGCACAATCGGCGCTGAACCAGCTGCTTGAAAACCTAACATTTTAGGCAAGGTCTTTGATTTTCCAGCCGAGCGGTATTCTTTGTATCCCTTCCAATAAGCCGTGATATTTCCGGCATTCCCAACGGGAATGGCATGAAATTCCGGCGCGTCCCCTAAAAAATCACATATTTCAAAAGCCGCGGTTTTTTGGCCTTCAATACGAAAAGGATTTAAAGAATTCACCAACTCTACCGGATATTTGGCAGTGATTTCTTTGACCAAATTCAGCGCTTCATCAAAATTGCCTTTAATGGCAATCACGCGAGCTTTATGAATCATGGCTTGGGCCAATTTACCCATCGCAATATTGCCGTCCGGTATCAATACAAAACATTCAATACCCGCGCAGGCAGCATAAGCAGCAGCCGAAGCTGATGTGTTACCGGTTGACGCGCACATAACAAACCTGCAACCTTTTTCTCTGGCCTTGGAAATCGCCATGGTCATGCCGCGATCTTTAAAAGAACCCGTGGGATTTAAACCTTCATACTTTAGAAAAACTTGTAAGCCCGTGATCTTATTTAAAAACTCCGCCGGAATAAGCGGTGTGTGGCCCTCATACAAAGTAATCACCGGTGTCTTCTCAGAAACCGGCAGATATTCCCGATAGTGATTGATCAAGCCTGTCCAGCGCATTAAGATTCTTCGCTCCGCTCAGAATGACGAGTTGTTATCAAAGTTTCTCCATACGTATGGCCACGGGTTTGCCTTTGACAACAGCCAACTCTGTAATTTTCTCTAATGCTTCCTTGACCTGGTACTCATTGGCTTGATGGGTCAATATAACAACCGGCACAGTGGAGCCTTTGTTTTCCTGTTTTTGATTCACCGAAGCAATAGAAATATTGTGCTGTCCCAAAACCGTTGTGATGGAGGCTAAAACTCCGGGTTTGTCGATGACCATAAAACGGATATAAAAACGGGTCTCAACCTCCTCGATTCTGCGCAAAGTCAGATTCGCTACTTCATCAGCAGGGTTAAAGGCCCAGATACACGCAGGGGCATCCACCCGGATACCCAAATTAATAAGGTCAGCCACAACACCCATGGCAGCGGTCATTTGCCCGGCACCCTGGCCCTCAATAAATACATCCCCCAAAGGGTCTGAATCCAAAAAAATGGCATTGTCCACACCATTGACAGTCGCCAGTCCATGGTCCTTGGGAATCATGGTGGGATGGACACGCACATCCAATTTATTGCCGGTCTTCTTGGCAATGGCCAAAAGACATATGCTTAAATCCAAGCTTTCAGCAAATTCAATATCATCATGGGAGATATGGTTGATCCCCTCGACATAAATGTCTTTTACACTGACAAATTTACCCATTGTGATAAATACCAAAATGGCCAGTTTATAAGCTGCATCCATGCCGCTAATGTCCAAACTGGGATTGCTTTCCGCATACCCTTTTTCCTGGGCTTCCTTGAGCGCCTGAGCAAAGGTCAATTTATGTTTGGACATGGCCGTCAGGATATAGTTGCAGGTCCCATTGATGATCCCATAGACAGCGTTGAATTTATTGCCAGCCATGCCTTCCGTGATAGTACGGATGATAGGAATACCGGCCCCCACCGACGACTCAAAAAGAATACTGCAGCCTTGGCTATCCGCTTCCTTAAACAATTCCAAACCGTATTCGGCAATCAAGGCCTTGTTGGCCGTCACCACATGTTTTTTGGCCTTTAAAGCACCCAGGACGATTTCTTTGGCCGGCGATAAACCACCAATCAACTCCACCACCACATGGATGTCGGGATCCTTAAGAATAGCCTGGTAATCCGTCGTCAAGGCCGTATGCTCTAAAGCAGGATTCGGTTTCTTAGATATGCTGCGGTCACAGATGGTCTTGATGAAAAAATCCGTTTCATATTTTTCACGCAAAAACTTCCTCCGGCTTTTGAGGACCTTGACCACTCCCTGCCCCACCACCCCATAACCAACCAAACCAATATTAAGACAATCCATAATCAAGTCCTCTAAGTTATTCTTCCTCACTCTTGTTGTAGCTCTCGATTTTCTCCAGTAGACTCAACGCTTGCTGGGGGATTTCCTGAAATTGTAATCGGATTTCATAAATCATTTCAGGGATTTTTTCTCTGCATCCTAAAACAACTCCCTCCAGACGAATGGGATCAGCAATAAAAGGAGCCTTCAAATCAATCGTTACAACGACTCCTTGTTTTAAAGGACGTGTTGAGGAAAAACACAATCCTCCTTTGCTGACATTATTCACTTGAGAAACGTTATGCTTAATAATTGATTTACCTTTTTCATGATAAGACATAATGAAATTACGGTAAATACGTAAATGTTTACGGCGTTCATTAGAAAAATTCTTCATTTTCCCTTGGTCCTCAAACCGGACACTCGTCGTTACTCGTCATTCCCGCGCCTTCGACCAACGGGAGAAGCCCCGAAGGGCAAGCGGGAATCTATAATAAAGTTATAAATGGTCGGGACGGTGAGATTTGAACTCACGACCTCTTGAACCCCATTCAAGTGCGCTAATCCAACTGCGCTACGTCCCGCCTGGAATTAAAAACTAAAAGATTCAAGATTATACACGAAGAATCCCAACGGGGGAAGGAAAATTGGTATTCCGCTTTATCTGCTATAATTTTGATGTTATTATTATAACCATGGCTGATCTTCAATCTAAAGAACAGAATAAAATTAAAAACGACATTGATGCCCGCTATCTTGATTATGTTAACGGGCTTATTCTTTTTCGCCTCCAGCTGATTGTTTCCATAGGCATTGTCCTTCATCTTGCTTTTTTCGCCATTGATCGGATCGCCTATCCTGCTAATGCCTCCACTTTTCTAAAAATCCGATTGATTGCTGCCTTTGCTCTCCTTATTCTCATATTTATTTCTTTCTCCAAGAAAGTTAAACCACACATTGTTTGGTTAGCAGATGCTGCGGGTATCATCTTTATAATCAGCATGGGTTCTATGGTTTTTATAAGCAATGGCTCTTCCAGCCGGTATTACGAAGGTGCTAATCTGGTATTTATAGGCATGAGTATTATAATTCCTTTTTATATGAAACACTTAATATGTAATTCCTTAATTTGGATAGGATTTTTTGAAGTGGCCATGATTTTTGGCCATGGAAAATTTAATCTGCTCAATTTTGATTTTGCCAATTATTTTATGAGCTCCACGGCACTTCTTGTCGTTATAATGACAAAATTTTATAAAGACCAGCATTACAATGCCTATGTGCGGCAGGAACAATTAAAGATAAACGAAAAAACCCTGTCTGATCTTTACACCCAAGCAGACAAATTAAGTAAAACCGACACATTGACAGAAATCAATAATCGCCGGCATTTTTCTGATATGCTGAATAAGAAAATACGAAACTGTGAATCTGCTAAAACCTCTTTTTATTTGGTCATTTTTGATGTGGACCATTTTAAAGAAATCAACGATAGTTACGGACATACATTGGGAGACAGGGTATTAGTAAAAGTGGTTGAAGTTGTAAAAAATAATATCCGTTCCAGCGATTTTGTCGGACGTTATGGCGGGGATGAATTTATTATTTGTTTGGATTTCCCTAATAAAGAAGGAATTCTCAACCGATTAACAAAAATACGTGACGGTGTTAAGGCTTTAAGCCTCACTCATGATGGAAAAGAAGTTCATATCTCAGTCAGTATCGGAGCGGCAAAATTCATACCGGGAACGAATATGACTGAAAAGAACCTGATAGAAAAAGCTGATTTTGAACTTTTTAATGTTAAAAAAACCACCCGTGGTGAAATTAGCGTTAACGAGTAAATATTAGAGCAGCCTCAAGGCTTCTATATCCTGGGGCTTTTCAATATTGAATACGTTAATGGCAGGATCAATACGCCGAATAAGCCCTTTGAGGACCTTGCCAGGGCCAATTTCTATAAAATTTGTAATTCCTTGAGAAGCAATATACTCCACACATTTAACCCATTGGACCGAATCCGTGATCTGCTTGGCTAAATTCACACGGATTTGTTCTGCATCCACATGGGATTGGGCAAGATCCCCAATAATTTGGTTGGCATACCCATGAGGTTTGGCAGTAACGTTGCTAAGTACAGGAATCAAAGATGGATTTATGACAACATCTTTTAAAGCAGCCGCGAATTTTACCGCGGCAGAAGACATCAATGAAGAATGAAAAGCGCCGCTCACTGCGAGAGGGATAATTTTTTGACCACCCGCGAGCCTGATCGCTTCAATAGCCGCGTCCACCTTCAGCTGTAGGCCAGTGATGACAATTTGTTCATAAGAATTAAAATTTGCTATTTGAGCGCCGGTTTGACGGCAAATCTCAACAAGCTTATCCTTATCAAAACCAATCACCGCGGCCATGGCTCCTTGATTTTCTTTGGTAGCCTCTTCCATAAAAGCGGCACGTTTTTGCACTAAACGCAAAGTATCGGCAAAATTCATGACTCCTGATGCAGCCAAAGCGGAATATTCTCCTAAACTTAAACCCGCGGTATATTTTACAGAAATATTTTTATATTTTTCATGGGCCTCAAAGGCTTTCAAGGCCGCCACACTCATCGTTAAAATAGCCGGCTGGCAATAGGCGGTGGAAGTTAATTTTGCCTCAGGACCTGCAAACATCACTTGAGTTAACCCATTCGCGCAAATTGTATCAGCTTGCTTAAAAATAATTTTGGCTTCAGGGGAAATCTGAAAAAACTCCAAACCCATCCCAACCTTCTGCGCTCCCTGACCGGGAAATATTAATGCTACATTTTTCATGTCACCTTTTAAACCTTACCGCCAAACGAAGCAATTGGGCCTTTCTTCCTCTGGGTCGCTTTCACCTTCAATGCTTCTTTGGTTGGCACCTGCTTGGGGACACGGCTAAAGCCATGTCCCCCCTGGTTAGCATTACCATTTAATGACATTAGCAGCGCTGACGAGTCCTGCACCAAAAGCGACTAAAACCACATTGTCGCCTTTTTTAATTTTATTGGATTTTTGGGCTTCATACAAGGCGACCGCAATAGAAGCGGCCGACATATTGCCGTACTTATCAATATTGACAAAAATCTTCTCTTTAGGGATGTTTAATTTTTTAGCAACAGCGGAAATGATGCGGTCATTAGCTTGATGCGGTACTATACAATCGATATCTCCTTTTTTAATTTTAGCCTTTTTCAAAACTTTCTTAATCGCATCCGCCATGGAATTAACAGCTACTTTAAAAAGTTCTTGGCCCTGCATAACCACATACGGTAATTTTGTATAACTTGTTTTACCGGAATTAAAAGGGCTTCGCACCCCCTCAACGACAACCTGCATCATATCGCCCTGATCACCAAAAGCCTGTAAAAAATCAGCTATAATGCCACCTGATTTAACAGGACCTAAAACACAAGCACCTGCCCCGTCGCCAAACAATACACAAGTGTCCCTGTCTTTCCAATCAATCAAGCCTGTAATACGCTCAGCCGCAATCACCAGGGCACGCTGGCTGGCGCCTGTTTGGATATATTGTTTAGCGGTGGTTAAAGCATACAAATACCCTGAGCATGCCGCGGAAACATCAAAGGCCGCGGCTTTTTTAGCTCCAATAGTTTTTTGGACCTTGCAAGCCACCGATGGAAAATTACTGTCAGGAGAAATGGTCGCCACAATAATTAAATCAATTTTTTCCGCGGAAATTTTGGCGGCCTTAAGCGCCCGAATGGCGGCTTTAGCGGCCAAATCACTGGTTTTTTCCGGGCCGGCTATACGACGTTCCTGAATCCCAGTACGGGCGCGGATCCATTCATCAGAAGTCTCTACCATTTTTTCTAAATCGAAATTGGTGAGCTTCTTTGAAGGTAAATAGGCTCCCTGGCCCAAAATACCGACCTTAACCATTCTTGACCATCTCTTCCTTGATCTTCTTAAGAACATTATGCTCAACCTGATCTTTGGCGGAGCGAATGGCATTTTTGATCGCCTTAGGAGACGAACGGCCATGGCTGATAAGGACCAAACCATCAACGCCTAACAAAGGAGCCGCGCCATATTCAGCATAATCCATGCTTTTTTTAGCTTCACTCAAGCTGAATTTTAATAAAAGCGCGCCCAAAATAGCTATAGGATTCTTGGTGATCTCGCGTTTAAGGAATTTACCGGTGGATTCAGCCAAGCCTTCAGCAACTTTTAAAGTGATATTACCGACATACCCGTCACAGACAATACAATCCGCCTTGCCTGTAAATACTTCATTGGCCTCAATGTTCCCAATAAAAAAAAGTTCTTTTTCTTCAAGGATTTTGTGCGCTTCTTTTTCAAGGCCCGTGCCCTTGCATTCTTCCTCACCGATATTAAGCAAAGCAATGGCAGGTTGCGGACGATCCAAAACTGACTGTGCATAGATCTTAGCCATCTTAGCATATTGCAGCAAATGCTCCGGCTTGGCCGCAGTATTGGCACCCACATCAATGATAAAAGTAAATTTTTTTAAGGAAGGGAAAATGCATCCGATACCGGGCCGGTCTACGCCAGGGATCATGCCTAAAATAAAGATGGATGCGGCAACACAAGCGCCGGTATTGCCGGCGCTGACAAAAGCGTCGTAACCTTCTTTTTTCAAAAGGCCAATACCAACGCTAATGGACGATTGAAGTTTTTGACGGATGACAACTGTTGCAGCTTCATCCATGGCAACCACGTCAGGCGCATGAACAATTTCAATCAGGCCTTTGGGGAACCTGTACTTATTCAATTCTTCTTCAATGCGTTCTTTTATGCCCACCAGCGTGACGCATACATTATATTCCTTAACAGCGTCTACTACCCCGGCAACTACATTCTGGGGAGCAAAATCACCACCCATGGCGTCAACGACTATCTTCATGAAAAATCCTCAACTGACTTCGACAATTTGGACGCCTTTATAATAACCACAGAAAGGACATACGCGATGGGAAAGCACTGGTTTAGCACATTGGGGACAGGCGCGCAATGAGGCGACACTAACCTTCCAATGCGTACGGCGCTTGCGGCCGCGTGTTTTAGAATGTTGTCTTTTTGGTAAAGGCATTTAATTCTCCTTACATTTACATTTTTCAATGTTTAAATTTACACCGCATTTAGGACAAATGCCTTTGCAGTCTTTACTGCACAAAACTTTTGAGGGGTTAGCCAAAATTATTTCTTGGCGTATCTCCTCACCTAAATCAATATACTCGCTCGTTGGATCGATCTCAAAATCAAATTTATAAGACAGCTCTTGCGTCGAGGATAATTCCTCTAAACAACGCGCGCACATATAGCCGAACTGGGCTTTGATGCGCGTGTTGGCAATAATAAAATTATTCACCTTCTCTAAACGCGCTTTCACATTCAACAAAGATCTTATATCCGCCTCTTCGGAGGATAAACCAATGCCTTCCTTAGGAATGCTTTGGTCAATGTCGAGCCCATTGGAGGGTATGTCCCTGACAGAAATTTTAATCAAACTTCCCTGTTCCTTGGCTTGCAGTAGTTATTTTAGATCGATCGCTTTACTTTCTCTTTTAATTTGCGCTCGACGACTCTGGGAACAAAAGAAGATATGTCCGCGTTTAAACCGGCAATTTCTTTCAAAAGGGTCGACGAAACAAACGATACATGCTCCGAGGGCATTAAAAAGACCGTTTCAATATCTTCTGCCAGGCGGCGATTAGTCAGCGCAATTTGAAATTCATAATCAAAATCCGAGGTCATGCGCAATCCGCGGATAAGCACATTAATTCTTTTCTTTCGCGCGTACTCAATAACCAAGGAATTAAATGTTTCAACAGATACGTTTTTAATTCCTTTGGTAACTTCGCGAAGAAGATCCACGCGCTCTTCCATGGTCAAAAGGACTTTTTTAGCGGTATTATCAGCCACCGCCACAATCACATGCTTAAAAATACGTGCGGCCCGCTGGATCACGTCTAAATGACCATTAGTGACTGGATCAAAACTGCCGGGATAAATTGCCTCTTGCCCTTTTATCATCTCTTACAACCCTTTGTAATACCGATAGATACGATGAACCGTAACGCCTTTGGGTAAACACAGTAAAATTTTCCGGAATTTCAAATTTCTCAGAAAGCTCAAGCTGAACTAAGACCAAACTTTGAGGGTGTAATATATCACTTCGGTCAAGCAGTTTCAAGGTTTTTTTGGCCAGCTTCCGGCCATAGGGAGGGTCAATAAAAACAATATCAAATTGTCTTTTCTCCTCGGAAAGGCGTTTGATAGAGCCGAA